>Ga0209164_1000198_pt1 | contig 190048 bp, 160 predicted proteins | sample MTBNYHSulfiMetaG_FD_187458 | JGI IMG/M metagenome (GOLD analysis project Ga0209164, IMG submission 187458) | Enrichment culture microbial communities from rom New York Harbor, USA that are MTBE-degrading - MTBE-NYH (New York Harbor Sulfidogenic)... | ecosystem: Environmental > Aquatic > Marine...
TATTATCACTACCATCGGTAAATTTTACCGGTGGAAAATAATCAGCTATTTGCCAGCCATTACCAGTATTTAAAAAAATACCGCGTTGTGAACTTTTATCATACCATAAGATATCTACAAGTCCATCTCCATTTACATCTCCTAATCTTACTCCATTATCTTTTTTTCCGTCTTTATCTGTAAAGCTAACCGGGGGATAATATCCTGTCTGAATCCATCCATGTCCTGTATTTATAAAGACAGCCATTTGTTTAGCACTATCATCATTATACAAAATATCAATAAGTCCATCCCCGTTTACATCCCCCAATCTTACTCCATTATCACCGCTATTATCACTACCATCGGTAAATTTTACCGGTGGAAAATAATCAGCTATTTGCCAGCCATTACCAGTATTTAAAAAAATACCGCGTTGTGAACTTTTATCATACCATAAGATATCTACAAGTCCATCCCCATTTACATCTCCTAATCTTACTCCATTATCAGCTTTTCCATCTTTATCTGTAAAGCTAACCGGGGGATAATATCCTGTCTGAATCCATCCATGTCCTGTATTTATAAAGACAGCCATTTGTTTAGCACTATCATCATTATACAAGATATCAACAAGTCCATCCCCGTTTACATCCCCCAATCTTACTCCATTATCACCGCTATTATCACTACCATCGGTAAATTTTACCGGTGGAAAATAATTAGCTATTTGCCAGGCATTACCTGTATTTAAAAAAATACCGCATTGTGAACTTTTATCATACCATAGGATATCATCAAGTCCATCCCCATTTACATCTACTAATCTTACTCCATTATCACATTTTCCGCTTTTATCTGTAAAACTAACCGGGGGATAATATCCAGTCTGAATCCATCCCTTTTTTTCTTCTGTATAATTGAGACTTATTTTATTAAGTATATTATTTGATCCATCTGTTTCTTCAATACAATCAAGAAAAGTTTTATATGATCTATATGAAGTATTTAATTTATATTCTTTTAATATCAAATTAGACTTATACTTTATTTGTATTCTTTCTAATATTTTATTATATGTAATTAAAAAACCACTTCGATAGCTATTGTATATAATATCTTTATCCTTCCACTTAAAATTTATTGTATAATAATTATTATAACCATAACTTATCTTGGACAAATATAGATTTCCTGTATTAATATATTCATAACTTATTGTATTATTAAATTTATCTATTATTTTTGATAAATGCCAACTGAATATCCTTGCTCCATCATTAGGATCATACAATCTTGAACCATAATTTTCTCCATAGATTAATTTTGATCCATCAGTCTGGTATACAGTAAAACTGTTATCCTTATTCTTTATTATTCTTGAGAATAATCCTTCAACCTTATACCTGTATTCATTACTTGATATTTTAACAAGCTCTCTTCCATCAAGAAGTAATTTGTCATTACCATCATATTTTGGTGTACCCATATTTTTTGTCTTGATTTCGATACTTGATGTTCCAAGATTCCATCCATATCCACAGTTGCCTTCTTTTATTTCATTTGAGTAGATTATTGATACATTTGGAGTAAGATTATTTATTCCCTCAGGTACTGTAATAGGATAGCTAGTCTGTGTTGTTCCTTTATTATTTGGATTTATCGCAGGTAAACCTTTTATCCCAATCATTGGATCAGCTTTTTGTATATTGATAGGATTAGTGTTTATACCCTTTGCCTGTGGAGGCTCCCCGGGTGTTGTCATCGATCCTGTATAAAACTGGCAAAAATGGTTGGTTTTGCATACTATCCAATTGTTTGTCTTGTCAAGACTTGTTCTGGCAAGATTTATCCACTTATTTTCCGATTCATCATAGTAATATATAAAACTTGCTCCCTCACTCGTATATTGCGGGATGTTATCCCCATCATACTGTAGACTCAAATCTATATCTTTTAAAAACCTGTTTTCTATTACCCACACATAATCATCAGATGATTCCATTATTAGAGTTATCTTTTTATTCAACTCTTCATCTATATCATCCTTTGATACATTAGATCTCTTCTTTTTTACAAAGAGGTTTATGTCATAACCGTAATATTTATTTGATTCATCTACATTTGTAATATTAGGTGCATTCGCGGGAATGCTATATAGCTCGTCTTTTTCCAGTAATTTTATATATATAAAGGAGTCGTCATCTGTTGCACCGTCAGGGATTTTCATCTTTACACCCTTATAATCAATGTCTGTTTCTCCATCATTATTGAGTTTAAACAAACCCTCTACTCGATATTTATTTTTACTTTTATTGTCATCGTTTTTATTATCAGCACTACTCAAAACAAACATCAGATCTTTTTTTATATCATATTTTTTTTCTTCTAAATTACTATCATTCTTTGTTATTACTGTCTTTTTTTCGATTATTATTTTTTTGTTATTTTCCATTTCCTTGTCTTTTATGATTTTTGCTGCTTCTTCTTTTTTAATTATGTTCTTATCTTCTTCATTATTTTGTGCATACTTATATAGGTTTTCATTTAATACATCATGTAATTCTATACAAACAACATTACTCTCTGTTTTTATGCAATTTCTTAGTTTTTTAAACTTTCCTACATAATCATCATTGTCCTTGTCAACACTGACAACAGATATATCATCAGGAAATCCTTTGATTTCAGGAGTGGTACATACAACAAAATTGGCTCCTAAATTATCATTTAATGATGTAATATAATAATTCTCATCGATACCGTCAATACTGCTGACCATAATGTATTCAATATCATACTGACCTTTTTTAAATACATAATACTTATTACTTGGCAGCTTAATATTATTCCATGTTAATTTTAGGATGTTGTTATTCCTGTCATAAGAATAATAAAGATCTATCCATGAGCTTTCTTTATTATTATCATCAGGATTAATAGTAAGAATACCGAATGATAAAATAAAGATCTCAAGGACAATAAAAGAAAGGGTTCTTTTAATACTGTTTTTAAATAATTTAATAAATAGTTTCATAAACAAGCCTCCTAATTATTCTTTTTATTTATTACTTTTTTGTTATGATTTTAGTGATATTATTGCAGATTATTAATTTTATTGGTTTGGTATAGACTGAAATTTTTAAATTTTGCTTTCATTTTTTACTCCAAAAAATTGACTTTATTATTAATAATGATTTAATGTTGAGAATTATATGCTAAAAGGGTTTTTTTGTCCTGTCACTATTTTATGTGACATTTTAAATGCTTTGCAGGATTTTAATTAATTCGATCTTTGAATCAATTTTCAGCTTTTCAAATATTCTTTTGATATGTGTATCTACTGTATTTTTTGATATTTGTAATTTACCAGCAATTTCTTTACTCATTAATCCTTCATTAATTAATGATGTTATTTCTAATTGTCTTTTAGATATATTATATTTATCATGCAATATTTTTAATTTATCTTTATAGGTTTTAGGAGGGACAATATTTAATTTTTTTAATAATTGATCTGATATTTCCTCGAGTTTTTTATTCATTAAAGCATTTTGTACCTTAATAATTGAATCAATTTTTATAATTAATTCTTCAATGTTAAAAGGTTTTGATATGAAATCAATTGCACCTTTTTTTAAACCTTTTATTCTTTCCTCATGTTTTGTTTTAGCTGTTAAGAATATTAAAGGTATGCTTCTATATTTTTCAAATTTAAATAGATTTTCACAAAAATCATAACCATCCATTATATCCATCATAATATCAGATATAATTATATCAGGTTTTTTAATATTCCTGATTTTATTTAATGCTTCTTTTCCATTAATTGCATAAAAAATATTGTATTTTTTATTTAAACTCTCTTTTAAAAAATTAAGCATATCAAGATTATCTTCAACAATTAAAATATTATTTTTATCTTCTATATAAACTTCTTTTTTTATTTCAGGATTAATAATATAATCAATTGGTTTTGAAGTATTGAAATTCATTATCATAGTATCATTATCGTTTAATTCATATTTTTTAAATAATATCATAAATTTACTTCCCTGATTTATTTTACTTATAATTTTAATTTTTCCATCAATCTCATCAATTATTTTTTTTATTATATTTAATCCCATTCCTATACCTTGAATATTCTTTTTTTGATGTGATACCTGGTAATAAGGTTCAAATATATTATTTAATTCTTTTTCGGATATTCCAATTCCTGTATCTATGATTTCCAGATTTATTGTAAGGTTGTCCTGTGATTTTAAAATTACCTTTATTTTGCCTTTATTATTAGTATATTTTATAGCATTATCCATAAGATTATTTAAAATTCTATCAAATGCATATGGGTCGATTTTACAATATTGATTATTATCAATATTATATTCAATTATAATTTCTTTTTTATCTGCAATTTCTTTGAATAATTTTAATTTATCTTTTATAATCATACTGATATCAGTAATTTGACTGTGATCATAAAAAATTTTGCCTTTTTCCAATTTTTCATAATCTAAATAATTAACAATATCTGTTAATAGTTTATCTACATTCTGTTTTATTATTTTCATTTCATCTGAGCTGCCTCTTTTTATGATATCTTTTTCAATATAATTACTTATCAGTGTTAACGGCGTTTTAGTTTCATGTGATATATTTACAAAAAAATTTGTTTTTTGCTGATTTGCTTCTTCCAATTGTTTTGTTCGTTCTATTACTTTTGATTCAAGAGTATTCTTTAAATTAATTAATTCTAAAAATTCATCATTAAATCTCATAGATATTATATATGAAAAAATAAAAACACTAATTAGTAAATCAATGTAAATCTCTCCAGAAATAAGATTAAAATAAAGGATTGAGAATAATACTTTAAAAGGGATTATTATTGTAGGTATTACAAATCCGATAATTACTATAATAACTCTTTTATCCCTGTATGATTTAGTTTTTATTATCCATAAAGTATGTTGAATTACAGTATATATTATACTGCATAAGATCATTAACATAGTAATTTTAAAGCCTGTTTTATAATAAAATTCTGATCCTAATAAAATATTACTGAAAGTAGAAATTAATGAAAGTATTAGAAATACATAAGTTGGTATAAATAATTTTGATTTTTCATTTGGAAGATTTATTATATAATTTATAGATTTAACTCCAAAATATGTAAATAAAGATGCAAATAAGACTCTAAAAAAATGTATAAAACCGCTTAATTGATGCATTGATTTAATTATTTTATCTGCAAAATTTGTATTGATGATTATAAATATTGCAAGAAATAAAGTAAAAAAAGAGAAGTATATATTATAACTTTCTTTTTTTATTTTTATTCTGCCTAAATAAATAATAATATGAGAGAGGAATAATGATATAAACATAATTGATGTAATTAAATTTAAAATATCACTTAATGTTAGATTCATTTAAATATCCTGATATATATTTATAATAAAAAAAATGTATAAAATACAATTAATATTTATATTAAATTTTATTTTTAATAAAATTAGATATATCTTTAAATTAATTATTATAATATTATAGATTTGTAAATATACTCTAAGAGTTATAGAATATTAATTAAAATATAATGAAAGAAATAAATTTAACAAAAATCCCGGATAGAGATATATTTATTAAGATTACAAAATATTTAGAAAATAATAAAAATATTATTTTTTATAATAAGTTTGAAGGATTAGATGAAATTTATTGGGATTTTAAATATAATGATAATTATTATTCTCTTCGATTGAGTCAATATTTTGGTATAACTATTTATACTGATGATTATAATAGTAATAAAATAATAAATAAATTATTTAAATATATAAAAAAGATAAAATAAATTAGATATAATTTTATTTACTCCAATTCTGCATTCAAAAAAAAATTGAATTGTATCATTTTTTAATTAGGAATTATTATATTAATAAGTTTGTAGCTATCTTAATTTAATCATTATTATATTTAAATTAATGCATTATCCATATATAGGTACTAACCAATCTTGGATATAAACGGCTTCCCATATCTTTACCGTTATTACAGTCAATTTGATCAGTTGCTGCGAAATATGAACAGCCAATTTGCTGCCAGGAAGCATGTATTTTATCCCATTTTTCCCAATCTTTTGTTTTAATCTTTAAGATTTTTTCTGCTACAAATTGATTAATTGCAATCTTACTCATCCATGAATTTTTACTTGTAGATGACAACTGCCATCCTCCGCTATTTTTATTAATACATGATCCTGGGATTAAAATATTTTCAATATGTATTTTTAATGTTTTAATTAAGTCTTTAAAACGCCCATTTTCTGAAACAGCATCCATATCATTAATTATATATGGATATATTAAAGCTTCTATTGCAGGTATTATTTTTGATTTATTATTTTTTTCAAAAACTGCAGGTATATAACCAAGTTTTTTGTTATATTTTGAAATTATTGTTGATGCGCATAATTGGCTTCTTTCAATTGCTTTTTTTGTTAAGTCTGTTTTATTTAAAATTTTAAAAATATTTTCTAAGCAAATATACCCTGCCCAGGTTTTTACAGCAAGATAAAGGTTATTTCTGGCCTGGCCAAGACTTTCATCAAGACTATCATATGTTGTTATTTCTGATCCGCTTTCACATCTGCTGCTGTCTTTATCCATAATACCGTCATTATTTTCATCTCTGATAATAATTGAGTTTAATAATTTAATAAAAATATTAGAATGTTTTTTAATCCATGCATAATCTTTCATTTTCAAACCATACACACTTGCAGTAATAAGCCAGTTTAATATTTGTTCATGTGTCATATAGCTAAATGTGCCTGTTAAATTAGATATTTCGTAAGAGGAATATCCAATGTTGCTAAACATATCAGCAACGCCCTGGTCATGGCAAAAACAGATTTCACCTTTTTTATTCTCGCCATTTTGATATTTAACGAAATCGGTATATTGCTGATATTTTAAATAACTTTCAAGTTCATTTTTTATTGTCCATGGTGTATATTTCATTTCCCAAAAAATTTGATCAATTGTTAAATCCAGAGTATTCATCATCTGGTATTCACCCTCATTAACAATAAATAAGGGATTATTTTTTTCATCAATTAAAAATTCTGTATTTGCAATATAACTTCTTGTAAAATGTGAAATCATGAATTTTTTATGTTCATTAATTTTAAAAGAATCCAGTAATTTATCCTTTTCCATAGCAATTTTATTATATTTGTCAAAATTAGATAATGCATATGAAAGTACATCTTCTAAACTATTAAAATATTTAGTATAGTAAAATTTACTTTTTATACCTGTAGTAACGTAATTTTCATTATAAGATGCAAGCGCTAAAGTATATGTTCTTTTTTTGCCTTTGGGTATTTTAAATGATAATCCCCCTTCTGATGCTAATTTATAAAATTTATTATCATTAGCAAAACTGCTTAAAACTACATTCCATGATAAATTTTCATTTATACTGTTATTATATTCTGTCGCTAATCCATAAATATTATGATTAGCTAATCCCAGTAATTTTTTATTTGTATTCTCTGATAAAATTTTTCTTATACCCTGCATCGCAAAAAGTCCAATCATTTCATCGTTGTTTTTGCTGTTATCAAATTCTAATTGGATAAAAGTTGCAGGGCACAGGTAAAATTTCGCATCATCTTTATTTAATTTTCCCGGTTCCGGTATATCACAGAAAGGAGTAATTATTTTCATTGTTAAATTTTCAGCAATCCATGATTCTGTAGCCCATTTCATTATTCTATTTATTTGATTTTCTTTAAATACAACAACATTTTTTTTACACCAATCTGCTGTTGTATCTGTTTCTTTTTCCATGAATGCTTCTTCACCAATGCCATATTTTATATTTGTAAAAAAAGGCATTAATTTCGGTTTATTACCGCCTATTTTATAACCTATGTATAAATTTGTTTTTGGAGGTTGAACATTATTGTTTACAAAACCACCTCCATGTCCTATCTTACCCAAAATAAATGAAGAATAACTGCCCCATGCACTATGATGAGAATAAAAAGATTTTGATTGCATTATATTATCTTTCATTATAATTCCTTTTATTATATTGATTATTTTTGTATTATAAATATTGAAATATTAATAATTTATTCAATATTTATAAATAATTTAATATTACAATAAATAAATATTTATTCTTTTAAAATCAGTATTAACACCTATTTTTATATAAGATGTTTCTCTGGTTTATTAGGATAAGTATTTAAAAAAAAATTAAGTTATTGTTATTCTAAATCTATTATATATATTAAATTTTTTTCTGTATCGGGATATTCTTCTATTGACCTTATAATACTGATTATTGGTAGTAGAGAATACAGATTACAAAAGTTATTAAATTTATCATTAAGGATAAAATTCCATATTATACAGTTAATAATAATTCCATCAATATAATCTTTATTGCAAGTTTATAATTAATGTTTAAATTTTTTTCAAAAAGATTGTATTGGGATGTATCAATAGAACTTTCGGTGTAAATATATAAGGTTGTATTATGTTTTTTAACAGATTTTATCATACTGTTACATACGGTATCATAGAATCCCCCTGTACTTGTTGATGCCTGTGTAAAAAAACCGATATTTAATCTTTTAGATTTATTTAATGGGTTATTATATAAGATACTATATTTATTATACATAAAAAAAATCCACAAATATTTTTTATGTAAACATTTTATTTAGAAGAAATAGAGATACTTATTGATATATAATTAGTATATTTGTTGTTAATAAAAAAAGCTTGCTTTTTTTATTAACAACAAAAGAGATATAATTATCCTTTAATAGATGCTCCGCTAAAAGCAGCAATGATATATTTTTGAGCTAAGATAAAAAATATGACCGCTGGTATTATTGCAAGAGTAATATATGTAAATACCAAATTATATTGATATAAATACTGCCCTTGAAACTGCATAACACCCATTGGAAGAGTATATAAATTTTCACTGTTAAAAATTAATAACGGAAGAAAAAAATTGTTCCAACTGGAAACCATAGTTAATGTTGCAATTGTTGCTAAAACAGGGGTAGATAATGGTAAAATTATTTGTAAAAATATCCTAAATTTACCGCATCCATCTATTACCGCAGCTTCTTCGATAGCTTGTGGGATTTGCATAAAAAAGCCCCTGGTAAGCATTACATTCCACGGCATACTGAAAGCAACCTGTACAATAATTAAACCGAAATAATTATCTAATAAACGTAAAGTTTTTAATTCTATATATAGAGGTAAGATTGCAACAGCCACCGGAAAAAGAAGACCTAATAAAAAATAATTATAGATGATTATACTTCCTTTAAATTTTAAACGTGATAAAGCATAACCAGCTAGAGCAGAAAAAATTAATGCAAGTAAAACTGTAAAAATCATTACAATTGTCGAGTTGATAAGATTTAAAAAGAAGGTAGACTTTATTGGACTTAAAACCTCAATATAATTTTGCCAGGCAAAAGGTTTAGGTATTCCTATAAAATTCAATCTTAATTGAGCAAGTGATTTCATGCCCCCCATTATTGCAAGTATAATTGGTATTAATGTAATTGCAGCAGCAATAATTAAGCCTATATATTTGATGAAAATGAATGTTTTTTTTTGTCCGACCATATAAAAAATCTCCAAGATAAAGTTTATTTAATTTTTTTCTTCTTTTACTATAAATCTTTGATATAGAATACTAAAGATAAAACAAATAACAAAAATTATTATAGCTACAGCACTGCCAAATCCTAGCTTACTTCTTTGAAATCCAAATTTATATAGATATGTAACCATTGTTTCAGAAGCATTAAGAGGATCTCCTTTTCCCATAGCCCAGATTACATCAAATGTCTGAAAAGATCCAACTATAGATAAGAATATTGAAATTTGAATTGATGGCCTTAATAAGGGCAAAATTATTTTCCATATTAATTGCCAGTTATTAGCTCCATCAACATAAGCAGCTTCTTCCAATTCTTTCGGGATTCCTTGAAGTCCGGCTATAAAAATTACCATATAAAGTCCGAAGTATTTCCACCAGAGTACTACAAATATAGCATAAAAAACTGTTTTTGGATTACTCAGTAGAGCAATGTTACGAAGACAGGGGAAAATATCACTAAGAAAAGAGTTTGCTAATCCAAATTCCGGGTGATATAAGAAATACCACATTATTCCAGCAACAACTTCAGCTATTATAAACGGAAGGAAAAAGATACCTCTAAAAATTACTTTTCCTTTAAAATCCCCTCTACCAATAGCCAGGGCTAATATTAATGCTGTCGGTAATTGTGTTAACAGGGATAAAATAATGATTTTAAAATTATTAAGAATAGCTTTATGAAATACATTATGTGTAAAAATAGTAAAAAAATTTTTAAACCATCTGAATTTTACTAATGGACCAAGTCCATTCCATTTATATAAACTAAAATACATTGCTTGAAAAACTGGTATAACAACAAAAAGTGTAAAAACAAGTAATGGCACTGCAAGAAATGCCATTGCAATTAAAAAATCGGATTTTTGTTTTTTTATTTTTATTGGCTTATTACCTATTATTTTTTGATCTTTAGTAGCCATAAGATATTTCCTATTAGATAAAAATTAATTATAGTAAATGATATTTAGTAAAAAGGTATAAATATAATAATTTATACCTTTTTACTTTTTATTTTAAAAAATATTTTTAAAAAATTATTCAGATTCTTCTACCATTGATTTTTCAATCATTTCTGCTGCTTCTTTAGGAGTAGTTGATTCTCCTAAGAGATTTTGTACTGCATCAAGTACTGTTTGTGCAACAGCAGGAGGAAGAGCCTGGTCATAGTATAATTGAAAATATTCAGCTTCAGCAACCATTTCTGTAATTTGTTTCTTATATGGATCTGTAACCTGTGAAGCTGCTCCTTTAACGGTTGGTATTACACCCCATAATTTAGGATCAATTAAATTCTTTACGTTTTCAGGATCTGTTGTTATGAACTTAAGAAACTCTACAGCTTCTTTAGGTGCATTTTTACCAATGATATAACCGTTTCCACCGCCGAGAATATCACCAGGTTTACCGGCGCCGCCTTCAACTACAGGGAATGGAAACCAGCCAAGATCGTCACCAAGACCTTTACCATCATCAGTATTTGCTTGTTGTACATAAGGTGCCCATTGTCCCATTAATTCCATAGCTGCTTTTCTGTTACCAACTAATGATGCTTCATCATTATAACCTTGTCCTAAAAATCCAGTTTGGAATGGTTCTAGTTTAACAAGTTCTTGTAGTTTTTCACCAGCCATTACAAAAGGCTGATCTGCAAAAGAACCTGTTCTATTATATGCTTTTTCAAAAGCTTCTTTTCCGCCGCATCTTACAGCAAGATAAACCCACCAGAAGTGACCTGGCCATTTATCACCTTCACCAACAGCTATTGGTATATATCCGGCATCTTTAATTTTTTTACATCCGTCCAGTAATTCACTCCATGTTTTAAATGGCTGAATACCAGCTTCATTAAAAATTGCTTTGTTATACCAGAAGCCTACAGCGCCCATGTCGTAAGGAGCACCATAATATTTTCCATTATAGGAATAAACTTTAAAAGCTCCTTCTGAAAGTTTTTTAGCCCAATCGCCTTTTACATATTTTGTAATGTCTTTTAAGAGCCCTGCATTTGCATATTCAATCATAGTACCGCCACCCCAGCTTCTGAATAGATCCGGTGGATCGCCTGACTGCATTAATGTTTTAATTTTTTGTTTGAATGCTTCATTTTCCAAAACGGTAATTTCAATTGTTACATGTGGATTTTTTGCCATAAAATCATCAGCCATTTTTTGCCAGGCTGCTTTTAAGTGGTCTTGAGTATCAAGATGCCACCAAGAAATCGTCCTTTCTTTTTTTGGACAACCTATCAGTAATAAAGATAGACAAAGAATAGAAACTAATAAAAATAGTCCTGATTTTTTAAGTCTCACAATAAAACCTCCTTATTTTTGCAAAATATAAAATAATTATTTTTTACATTTTTTTTATAATTTACTTGATTACCTTTATTTTACAATAGGATAAAAATCTGTTTTTTATATAATACTTTCATCCTATTAAAATTATAAAAATTAAAATTATAAAAAAAAGTTGAACATATTAAAATTATAAAAAAAAAATGAGAAAAATAAAAATTTTTTTTTAAAAATAAGAAAATTTTAAAAAATTATAATAATAAGTTATTAAAATTAAATTTATTTTTATATTTAATATCAATTAGACGCTGTTATTATTCCTAAACCAATTTATTGCAATTTTTCTTAATTCATTAGCATCTTTTATCATCAGTTTTTCTTTTAGTTTACTGCGGTAGGACTCAACTGTTTTGATGCTTATATTTAATTCTTTTGCAATTTCGCCTACTCCTAATCCATTTCCGATAAATTTGAATACCTGAAACTCTCTATCGCTGAGATTTTGAAGTAAGGATTCTGAGTTGTCCATATCTTGTGATATTGCAATATGAATCATTCTGTCCTGCATGTCTTCACTTAGATAAATTTTTCCTACTAAAACTCTTTTTATTGCAGCAATAAATTTTTTGGGGGGTTCCTGTTTCATTATATATCCATGAGCACCTGCTTTTAGAGCTCTTAAAGCATAAAATGATTCATCATGCATGGAAACAACAAGTATAAGCAGTTTAGGATACTTAGATTTTAAACATTTAATTAGTTCTATACCATCCATTCCTTTTAGAGATATATCTATTATTGCAAAGTCAATATTATCTTTTTCAAATAAATTAAATGCTTCCTGAGCATTACCTGCTTCTGCAATTAATGAAAAGTCTTCTTCTTGATTTATTAATTGAGAAAAACCCTTACGGAAAATAGGATGATCATCAACAATAATAAATTTTGTTTGTTCTTTTTTCATATTTTTAAGTCTGTATGTATTTAGTTAAATTATTTATATTAAATTATAATAAAAAATGCAATATCAAAGTTATTTTTTAATACCTTTTATTTAAATTAAAAAATTACTTTATTTTTTCTTTTTATTTTTATATAAAAGTTAAATAGATTAAATTTTTTTAAATATAAAATGCTATGTATAAAATAGGTGTTTTTATTGGCAACATTGATGAACAGTATCAAAAATTAGTCTGGAAAGGTATTCTGGATGAAGCATATGATAAAAAAGTTAATATATTATGTTTTCCCGGATTAAGAGTTAATCATAAGGATAATTTTGAATATCAGGCAAATATAGTATATAAACTTGCCGGTAAAAGTAATATTGACGGACTTATCATTTTATCAAATACTATTTTTTATAATCTCAAAAAAAATGAAATTTTAAAATTTTGTGCTAATTATAAAAACATTCCTGTTTTAAATTTTGGTTTTTTTATTCCGGGTTTTACAAGTATAAAAGTTGATAGTAATTACGGGATTAAAGAATTAGTTAGTCATCTTGTAAAAGTGCATGGTTATAAAAAATTTGCATTTGTTAAGGGCCCTCAAAATCACCCGGAAGCACAAAACCGTTTTAAAGTATTTTGTAATGCATTGGCAAAATATAAAATAAGTATTGATGATGATTTAATAGTAAATGGTGATTTTTTAAAAGAATCGGGATATCAGGCAGTTGAGACACTTTTAGATAAACGAAAAAAGAAATTTAATGTAATTGCAGCTGCAAATGATACTATGGCAATAGGAGCAATAGAATCTCTTCAAAATCGTAATATTATTGTCCCTGATGATATAGCGGTTGTAGGATATGATGATACAGAGGTGTGTCATTCCTGTACTCCTAGATTAACAACTGTTCATCAGCCTATTTATGAAAAAGGCAGGGAAGCAATTTCAACTATTCTTAAAATTATAAAAGAAGGAAAAATAAAAAAAACTAAGGTTGTTCCTTCCTCTCTTATTATAAGGCAATCCTGCGGATGTTTTTCCAATATTGAGGGAATTAATGCAGATATAATTTTAAAGGATGATAATTTTTTTAGTAATTTTAAAAATTTGAAAAACATAATAATTGAGGAATGCAGGGCGCCTATTGGATTAACTAAAAAAAATTTTAAACATACAATTGAAGAAAAATGGATAATTGATTTATTTGAAACATATTATAACAATGTAAAAAATATTGAATCCGATGATTTTATAAATAAGCTTGATGATATTTTAAAAACGTTGCTGTATTCAAACATTGATGTCTATTTCTGGCATAATTTAATTTCGACATTTAGAAGACACACATTAAAATTTTCTTTGGATAGGTATATTTTATTGAAAGCGGAATCAATCTGGGAGCAGGCTAGAATTATAATAGATGATAGATACAATAGATCGGAAAGTATAAAAAAAATTCAGAAGGAAAGTTTAACTAAAAATATTTGGGAGATAGGTAATTATATCAGCTCTGTTTTTTATAAAGAAAAATTAGTAGATGAAATAATAGAATGTTTAAAGAGATTTAAAATAGAATTATGTTTTTTTTCTATTTATGAAAATAATAATAGTATGAATTTATATCCTGAAAAATCAAGATTAATACTTGCCGTAATTAATGGAAAAAAAGCAGATATTGGAGAAAATGGTATTGTTTATAAAAGTGAATATCTTATACCAAAAAAATTATTCCCAAAGAAAACCAGATTTCCATTGATTATAAAACCTTTGTATTTCCGTAAAGAACAGCTTGGATTTATTATTTTAGAAATGAAGCTTCATGATCCTCTTATATATGATATTTTAAGACAGTACATAAGCAGTGCATTAAAAGGATCATTTCTTATGAATGAAGTTAAAGAACATGCGAATATTCTTGAAGATGAAGTAAAAAAAAGAACTGAAGATCTTGTTAATTCAAATATAAAATTAAATGAAGAAATCAAACAAAGAAAAATTATTGAAATAGCGTTAAAAGAAAATGAGATAAATCTCAAGGCAATTACAGAAGCAATCCCTATTCCTTTATTAATTGCTCATTTACCGGACGGTAATATATTATATACTAATCATATTTTTAATATAAGGTTTGGCATTAATAACATTAATAAAATTAATATATTTGATTTATGTGTTGATCATGACAGGATTGATGAAATAATAAAACAATTGATTAAAGATGAAAATATTTCAGATATCGAACTAAATGTTTATCATTTTGATAAATCCATTTTTTGGGTATTGGCTTCTTTTCAACGGTTGATTTTCAAGGAAAAAAAATGTTTTATAGCCGGATTTTATGATATTACAAAACGTAAACACCTGGAAAAAGAGATACTTGATATCAGTGACAGGGAGCAGACCAGGATCGGACAGGATTTGCATGATGACTTATGCCAGAGACTTGCAGGTATTGCAGCAATGATTACTGCTTTTGAAAACAATATAAAAAAAGATAATATTGATGAAAAAAATAAGGTCAGCCAGATATCCCAGTTTTTAAATGATTCAATTATCCAGACAAAAAAATTGGCAAGAGGTTTATATCCGATTATACTGGAAGAAAACGGATTAATTTATAGTATTGAAGAACTTGCAAATAAGGTTAGATTGCAGTTTGAAAAATCATGTGAGTTTGTTTATAATAATGATATATTGATAAAAGATAAATCTATTTCTTTACATTTATACCGGATAACCCAGGAAGCGGTGTATAATTCTATAAAACATGCGGAATCAAATAAGATATTAATTAGATTGGTAAAAGATGCAAATACAATAAAATTGAGTATTAAGGATGACGGAAAAGGATTTATAGTAGATGAAGAAAATTATAACGGAATGGGTTTAAAAATAATGAATTACAGGTCCAATATAATTGGAGGGAAATTTAATGTTAAAAGCAATAAATTTGGCACCGTGATTTCATGTACTATTAATATTAATGATTTAAATAATTAGAAGATATTTTTAATTGTTGATACAATCTCATCTGCTGTTTTTTTTACTTCTTTTGTTAATCCTTCCTTGTAATCAAATGATAACGGCTGGATACCGAGGAAATAAATTTGACTGCCTGTATCTTCTTTAAGAATTTTTGTGATTATTTTGGGTGGGAATGAATGTGTGCTTAAGGTTGTGTCGGGTATCAAATCTTCGGTTATTATTTTTGCTTCGCCCGGCTTACCGTTAAAATTGGCTGCATCTATTATCAATGTGATATCAGGATTAACTATTACAGCCGCATCAATTATATTTTCCGGTCTGTCGCCGGCATTAATACAGGTGATGTTTTCGGGTAATTCATTTAGATTATTAAAAATATAAGGCCCGACACCGTCATCGGCTCTGAATATATTGCCTATTGTAATTATCAAAGATTTATTTTTTTTTAGAGAATTAAATAAGTCTTTTATATTACTTGCCAACAAATTTTACATCCAGAAAATGAGCAGAACATGAAATACATGGGTCATAAGCCCTGACAAGCATTTCTAAATCCAGAGTGATATCTGCATCCGATTTATTTAAAATTTCGGGAACTATTTTTTTTATATCATGCTCGATATTGTTTACATTTTGATTTGTCGGTATTATACAGTTGGCTTTTTGTATTATTCCTTTTTCATCGACTTCATAATTATGAAACAAAATGCCTCTCGGTACTTCTACTGCACCTACACCATTACCCGGATTGACTTTTATATTTTTTTGTTCATTTACGCCTACAAGCACTTTTTCATCATAATTAATGCCTTTGTTTTTAAAATCTTCTATTATATTAATGGCATCTTCTACACAATGCACACATTCTATTAATTGTGCTGCCGTGTTTAAATATGGATTAATTACTTTTGGCTTCATACCTATTGCATCACAAACAGCTTTTGCTTTTGGGTGCAGTTTATCTGCATTGAGATTAAATCTTGCCAGTGCGCCTACAGCGTATGAATCCCTGCTTAATTTTGTATGTTTTGCACTTGATTGCGGTACAACGAATTCGTTTGTTATTTTTTTATAATCGTTTTTATGCATTCTAACATCGTCTGTTGAGCCTACATCCCCCATTAAGAACGGATATTCTTTGTCGTCGTTAACTAAAGCTATATATTCCGTATCTCTTTCAAACTGCGGAAATTTTAATGAAGCTGCCAATTCTACTGTAGCATCCATATCAGGCTGCATTCCTTTGAGCATATTAAGCATTGTATCAAGATCTTTTTCAGTCGGCAGTTTGGTGAATCCCCCCACTATTGCAGAAATCGGGTGTACATGCCTGCCTACAAGTACATCACATACATCATTACAGGTTTTTTTCATTCTCAAGGCTCTTCTTACAACCTTATTATGGGACTCTATTAATGGTACAAAGCTTTTTACTCCCAGTAAATCCGGGGCGACAAGGAGGTAAATATGTAAAAGATGACTGTCGAGTGTTTCATAATGAAGTAAAAGTTTCCTTAATTTAATTGTCTGTTCTGAGGGTTTAAATCCGATTGCATCTTCAGCCGCCTGTATTGATGCGAGTGTATGCCCGCATGAGCAGATCCCGCATATTCTTGAAGTAATATGCTGTGCTTCAAATATTGTCCTGCCTTTAAGCATTCCTTCAAAGAATCTCGGGGATTCTACAATCTGTAATTCACATTTTTCTAATGAACCCTCTTTTACATTTACTACAATATTACCATGCCCTTCAACACGTGTTAAATATTCTACATTTATATTTAAATTTCTTTTACTCATCTTTTTTGATCTCCCTGCATGAATTATACATATTCATTTTATTTTTAATTAAATCGATTGATAGATTGTATTTTGCTATAACATCTTTTGCACCGTTTTCATTGGGATTTGTAACCATTCCGCGGCAGCCGTAGCAAATGTTGCCGTTATTAATGCACCATGAGTTGCATCCTGCTCTTGTGATAGGCCCCATGCATGCTACGCCTCTTTCATACATGCATACATTTTCATTAAATTTGCATTCTACACAAACGGAAATATCCGGAACATAGTAGGGCAGACCGGCCAGTGCTGATTTTAGTACTTCTATAAACTCGGGAGGATATATGGGGCAGCCATGGACATAGTAATCAACTTTTACAACCTGGTCTACAGGCATAGTTTTTATAGAATCAAAATATTTATATTTATCCCCGTAAACTTCCTGTCTTATATCATCCAGTTTGAAGTTGTTTTTCATCCCGTTAACACCGCCGATTGTGGCACAGGATCCATAAGCTATAAGTAATTTACATCTTTGTCTGATTTTTTTGATTCTTTCAACAGCATGGTTGTCGGTTATGCTTCCTTCAACTATAGCTATATCATAACCTTCATCCCATTTTTCAGTCATAACTTCTCTAAACTCTACAACATCAATTAAACCCAGTATATCTAAAAGGGATTCTCCAAGATTAGCAACCTGCAGTTGACATCCTTCACAGCATGCAAAATCAAAAAAAGCAACCTTTGGTTTTTTCATATTATATAGCCCCTTTAATATTTTTTATTTTATCGTAACTAAAAACAGGTCCGTCCTGGCAGCAGTATATGTCCTGTATCTGGCAATGACCGCATCTGCCGAGTCCGCATTTCATGTGCCGTTCCAGCGATAATAAAATCTGTCTTTCCGGTATATTTTTAGCAAGTAGTTCTTTAACAACAAATTTGTACATTATGGGCGGTCCGACAACTATTGCGAATGTCCTGTTTGGATCAAGTGTTACACCAGGGATAAGTGATGTTATTAATCCTACATTACCTGCCCAGTCGGGATCAGCCCTATCAACTGTACAGCTGAAATTTACATCCATTCTTTTTTCCCAAAGAGCAACTTCATCTCCAAAAAGCATATCTTTTGGTGTCTTGCATCCTAATAATATGTTAACCTTACCGAAGTCTCTCCTGTTGTCCATTACATAATTAATCAGGGATCTCATCGGTACTATGCCGAGACCGCCTGCAACAAATAACAGATCATTGCCTTCCAGTATTCTCACGGGGAATCCCTGACCAAAGGGACCTCTTATACCAATCTCATCTCCGGACTCTAATTTATGCATCTCATTTGTAAATCTGCCAACAGCTCTTACTACAAGCTCAAAAGAATGTCTTTGAGTGGGTGAAGATGATATAGAGATGGGTGCTTCTCCTACACCAAATAGAGAAACTTCAACAAATTGACCCGGATCATGATCAAGGCATTCTGCATTTGGAAGTGCAATTTCAAAAAATTTTTCATGTTCAGTTAATTTTTTTGCTTTTATTATTTTAGATCTTTTGATTTTATATTCAGAATTTTTAATTACTTCTTTATTCATTTTGCTGAGTTCTCCTTAATTAGTTGATTTAATGTATCGATGAGGCTTATGTTTGCCATGCATGTCCTTGTACATCTTCCGCATCCTGTACAGAAGAATCTTGAATACCTGTTTACCGGATATTTAAATTTTCTATAAAAGCGGTGCCTTTTTCGGTCGCTTCTTTTTTCTCTAAAGTTTTCACCGCCTGCGACTTTTGCAAATGTTTCATTCTGGCAGGAGTCCCATACTCTTATCCTTTTTCCTGTTTTTAAATCAAGGTTCGGTACATCTTTAATGTCAAAACAGTAGCAAGTAGGGCATACATTTGTACAGTTGCCGCATGACAGACATCTGTTTCCTATATCTTCCCAGATCGGACTGTTAACAGATTTATCAAAAATATTCGGTATTTCCTGGTGATCAATGCCGAATTTATTTACAAACAGCTTTCTTTTTTGTTCCCGAAGTTTTTCAAGGTCTTTTTCATGAGAGGTATCAGACGGCTCAAATAATTTTGTTTCATCAACAATATCATCACCGGCTTGTGTATTTACATGAACATAAAAATAGTCGCCTAAATCAGTAAAAAATAAATCATAACCGCCGTTGGGCAGGTCGTTATCCATTAATGCGCATGTTGCATATTCATCGCACAGTTTATTGCATTCCAGCCCGATTATTATTATTTTATTTTTTCTTATTAGATAATTGAGATCTTTGGGTCTGTCTGAGAATACAATATTTAATGACTGTATACCGGCAAGATCGCATGTATGCACTCCAAACAATATCATGTTTTCGTATTCTACAACAGCATCCATCTTCTGTCCTTCCGATATATCATACTCAACCAATGTTTCATATTGAGGCATAAAATATTTTTTTGGAGGAAGGATTGTAGGAATGTATTCTAATGATATCTCTTTTGCTGATTTTACTTCCTCAAAAGAGTAATTATTATTCTCCTTTTTTACCGGAGCCACTACTTTTTTCCTTAAAGCAAGGCTTGATATTAAATCATTTAATCTGTCTTTTTTTAAAATTAAATATTGCATTCTTGTAGTCCTTGATAATTTTGAAGTGAATAAAATACCTTTATTAATAAATTATGATAAATAATATCAAAAATCAACATAAATTTAAAAATTTCAAGAATTTATTATTAGGGGAATTTTGCCCCTTGTGTGAGTCCATGTTTTGTATCTTTATCATATTTAATTTCTATATCCGTCCATTTTTTTATGACATTTTTCCCGATTTTATTTGCATTATTTCCTAGATCTTCGCATTTATTTACCATAGGAGTATTTAATATTGCTTTTTCAACCTCGGCTGCAGCATTTTGTGCAATCTTTGCGTGTCCTTTTTCATGTGTTATCAGGTTTTTTATATATGTATCCCATTTTTTTTGCAGTTCTTTTGAAGCTTTATTTTTATTTATCCACTTTGGATATGTATAGTTTATTGTTAATGTAACGGTAACCTGACTTATATAGCATTTACTATTTTTTGATCCGTATTTAAATTCCCATTTAGTATGCCATTTTGTGAATGCAGGGTATCTTTTTTTGCCTCCCGGATATCTCTGCCCTTTACTATCGATTTCTTTACGAAGTTCTTTTGCTGTATTGCCTTTGATATTATAATATTTTGTAGTTGTATATATTTTTGGTTTTGAGAATACAGGAAAACCGTATGATAAATTTATAACGATTAAAAAAAGGGTAAATATTTTTTTCATAATAAACTCCATAATTTTTATGTATAAATAATACTATTATTAATAATATTGTCAAGGAATGAAAAATATAAAGTATATTGTCTTTTTTTATTTATAAAATAATTTTTAAAAAGTCTAAATTTTAACCACGAAGATACGAAGGCATCAAGACACGAATAGATATGAATAAAAGGATTAATTTATGAGCAGTGGTTTTTTGATTGATCTGTGTAAAAATTGCAGCAGTTATATTCAATCATAATTGGATTAAATTTTATGCCGGAGGTTGTATTATCCGAGGAATAAGTAAATATTATTTTAAATATACCACAAGCCAGGGATCTATTATTGATTCTGTGTCGGACAGGTCAAAAAGGCTGTGTCCTTGACCGGTGAATAAAGTAAAAATATGAATTATTTCATTATCGATTAGTTTTTGTTCAAAATTTAATGCATGATCTTTACTTATAATACTGTCATTTTCACCATGAAAAATTATTGAAGGGACATTTTTTAGATGATAAACGGGACTTGCGTCATTTACATTTGTACCTGTAAATGCTAAAATTTTAGAGTAATCAGCAATAGTTGTGTCATTTAAATCATATGCACCGGAACAGCAGATTATTAATTTAACAATATTATCTTCATCAAAACCGTATCCATATAATGCAGCATTAACAGCACCGGCGCTGAAACCGTATAAGGCAAATTTATTATCGGATATTTTCCATTCGTCGGCTTTTGATCTAATATAGTTTATTGCATTTTTAACATCTTCCATTATTTCGATATAAGTTGTCGATGCATCGGTAAATCTGTAATTCATGGAAGCACAGGCATAGCCTTTTACCGCATAGTTATTCCTGTAAGAATTAAACTGGCTTTTACTTCCCTGTTTCCAGTAACCGCCGTGGATGAACAGGATAACAGGCGTATTATAGTAGCGGTCTTCAGGCAGGGAAACATCCATTTGATTTCTTATTCCGTGAGGACCGTATGATAAATTCAGATATTCTTCGGCATTTTGTTTTGAGTCGATTGTTACTGTTATTTTATATATTTTTGTAGAATTATCCTCTGCTGTTACAATGTATTCTACAACTTTGTTATAAAAATCATTTACAGTAACACCGCTTATTTGCACTATTGATCCTATTTTTACAGATTTTCCAGTTGCGGTAAAGACAGCGGTTAAATTTGATGCATCTGTTCCGTAAGGAATATTTACATTTATATCTGTTCCTGATATTGCAACTTTTGTATCTACAGATAAAAAATCAAATGAAGTAATTTCTTTTGATGTATTTAATGCTGTATTTTGACTACCGCCGGATTCATCCGGTTTATCATCTGCTGTATTTAATGAGCAGGATAGGATTAAATATAATATTGTAATGAATATCACTACTTTTTTCATAAGAATACTCTAAATTAATGTTTACATATTTATACATATTTAATATGAAGATATCAATCAAATATGAGAAAAGCAGGTTAAAATATACCAAAATGTATAGATTGATTTATATTATTAGTCAAAATTTTGAAAAGGGTTTTTCAAAATTTTTTGAAAAACCCTTAGTATAATTGTTTTAAATCAAAGCTTTGATATCATTCTCAACACTATCAATACCCGCTAGATTAAATTTTTCTATTATGATCTTAGCAACATTTGGACTTAAGAATGCAGGTAATGTAGGGCCTACGTGTATGTTTTTTACACCCAGGGAGAGAAGTGCAAGTAAAACAAGGGCTGCTTTTTGTTCATACCATGCGATATTATATACAATAGGCAACTCATTAATATCGACATTTAAAGCTTCCGCAAGTTTTAATGCAATCACTGCCAGGGAATACGAATCATTACACTGTCCGGCATCCAGCACTCTTGGGATTCCCTCTATGTCTCCAAGGTTTAATTTATTATATCTGTATTTGGCACACCCGGCGGTCAGGATTATTGTATCGGTAGGAAGGTTTTTTGCAAAGTCTGTGTAATATTCTCTTGATTTATGCCTGCCGTCACATCCTGCCATTACAACAAATTTTTTAATTTTACCACGGTTAATTAAATCTATAATTTTATCTGCAGCACCTAAAACATAATTATGGGCAAACCCGCCTATTATTTTTCCTGTTTCGATCTCATTTGGAGGATTGGTTTTCTTTGCATGCTCGATGATTCCCGAGAAGTCTTTTGATTTTCCCTTTTCTCTGTCTTTGATATGTTTTACCCCGGGGAATCCGACTGTACCGGTTGTATATAATCGTTCCTTATAAGTATCTTTAGGGGGCACAAGACAATTGGTTGTCACTAATATCGGGCCGTTGAAATTCTCAAAATCCGATGTTTGTAACCACCATGAGCTGCCGTAATTACCGGCAAGATGTTTATATTTTTTTAAACCCGGGTAATAATTTGCAGGCAGCATTTCACTATGCGTATAAACATCCACTCCGGTGCCTTCCGTTTGTATTAATAATTCTTCCATATCTTTTAAATCATGTCCACTTACAAGTATACCCGGATTTTTTTTAACACCTATATTAACTTCCGTTGGTTCAGGATTACTGTAAGTTTCCGTATTTGCTTTATCAAGCAGGGCCATTGTTTTTACCCCGTATTCACCACATTTTACTACAAGGTTAAAAAGATCATCATTACTTAAATCATTATCCAATGTTGATGAGAGTGCTTCAGTAAAAAAATCAATAATATTTTCATCTGTATATCCTAAAACACTTGCATGATGGTAATAAGCGGATAATCCTTTTAATCCGTATAGGATTAATGATTTTAAAGATCTTTTATCATCATCATTATCCATTGACAAAATCCCTACTGATTTTGATTTTTCTAAAAAATCTCCTTCATTATTTGAATCCCATTTAGCTGTATCTGATAATTCTATATTACTTATATTTTGTAACAAATTATTTTTAAGCTCTTTTTTTAGATTGTTTGTTTCTTTTATTTTTTTAATAAAAAAATCATTATCAAAATTAACATTGGTAATTGTTGTAAAAAGGTATTCTGTAAGCAAATTTCCAAGATTAATAATATCTATGTTGATATTAATATTATTTGATTTAGATTTAAAGAGAATTTCCGATATTCCTTTTAAGTTGTAAATCAATAAATCTTGAAAATTAGCGGTATTATCTTCTTTTCCGCATACTCCTTTTTTCATTGTACATGCCGTATTTTTTACGGTCTCCTGGCATTGATAACAAAACATATTATTCATAGCTTATCTCCTTTTTTATAAATATTTTATTATAATTAATAAATAACTTCCTTTATATTACTAATATCCGCTATTTATTGATTATTTTCTTTTATTAAGTGTTTTTATACCCATTCTTCACTTAAGATATCTCCCTTTAAACTTACAACAATTGATTTTATCGGGATTTTTCGTTTTACATTTACAAGGCTTTGTTTTGCCATCTGCAGTAATCCTGTACAGCAGGGCACTTCCATTGTCATAACGGTTAATGTGTTGATTTTTGCTTCATCTATCATGGCTGTAATCTTGTCCATGTATATTTCCTGGTTATTATCAAGTTTGGGGCATGCTATTGCTATTGTTTTTCCTTTGAGGTATTCCTTATGAAAGTCTCCGACGGCATATCCTACACAATCGGCAGTCAGCAATACATCACTGTTTCTGTAATAAGGAGCTAATGGTGAAACAAGGTGAAGCTGGACCGGCCACTGTCGTAAATGGGATTGTCTTGTACCGGATTCATTGGATTCTTCATTTTCTTCACAAGTCCTATCCATCATTTTTGATCCCGGGCATCCGGTGTGTGAGAATGATTTATTGCTTTCATTTAATTCAATTTTTATACTTTTTTCTTTTAATACTTCCATAGCCTGGTTTAGGTATTCTGTTTCATTATGATCTTTTAGATGCTGAATATGTGCTACAATCGTGTTTTTACCTTGTTTTACAATGTTTTCCATAACTTTTTTTTCATCATAGTCACCAGCTTCTCTTTCCTCAACCGTAATTGCATCCTCAGGGCAATGACCTATACAGGCACCGAGTCCGTCGCAAAATATATCACTTATTAGTCTTGCCTTGCCGTCGATTATTTGTATTGCTCCTTCCGGACAGTTTGGTATACATAACCCGCAACCTGTGCATTTTTCTTCATTAATATTAATAATTTTTCTCTTTGGCATAATAATATCTCCTTTATATGTAATCAGGTACGTAAATACCAAAATAATTTTAAAAAAATTTAAATAATTTCATTTAGTTTTTTGTTTCTTAAAGTATTAATAAATTCTTGTGTAAATTTATTGTTTAAATCACCAAGTATACATTCTTTAAAAGGGCAACTGTTATTTTGTATTAGGCATAAGTTTTTATTAACCTTTCCTTCCATAGATTCAAAAATATCCAGCAGTGATATATCGGATTCATTTTTTGATAATTTAAATCCTCCTGACGGCCCTCTTGTTGATTTTATGAATCCCGATTTTACCAGCCTTTGCAAAACCTTTGCAAGATGATTTTCACTGGCATTTATTTTTTCTGCAATTTCTTTAGTATTTATCATTTTATTTTTAGCTATAAGTGAAATACTATGCAATGCAAGTAATGTTGCTTCTGATATATTTAATATTGATTTCATAATTCGTCTCTATTTAGGTATTATAATACCTAAATACTTAAATGTCAAGCAAATAAATTAAAATTTTAGCATTTAATGTAAAGGATTTTAAAATATTTTTCTTTAGTATAATTAGAGGGCTAATTCCTTGTTTCCGTAAATTTTTTTAAGAAGGAAATAATGGCCTGCCTTTTATTATCAATATAGTGAGAAAAACGACAGTAACTAATTAGTAATTTTAAATATTAATAAGGAAGAAAATATGGATCACGACTATCATTTTGTTTTACCGGTTGACTTAAAAGAATATATTATAAATTTTGCTTCATTTAATGATATGAATTTAAGTGAAACCGTTATTTATATTTTTAACTTTATGAAACCTTTATTAAAAAAACATTATTTAAAGGATATGGGATGCAAAATTGGCAAATATAGGAAAATTGATGCCGATTGCGATATGCATGTGTATTTTGATAAAAAAGATTATAAATTTTTAAGACAGGTACAGGCAAATTTATATATTTTCAGCATGGCATTAATAGTAAGGTGGTTATTGGATGAATTTTTTAAGGGATTAATAAGATATGGGCTTGATGAATTTTATAAGATTGTATGCAGGTTTAATAAAATTTATATCAATAAGAATAAAAAGAAGTGGGTTAAACCAATATCCAAACATATGTTGTTTCAACTGGACAGAAATGAGTATATTAGGGCAGTATATAATAAAGAATATGACCTTTTATCTTTAGAATTCACATAATAAAGTACTAATATAAAAGATTATATCCACCAAAATCCGCTGTTTATTATTCTGTCCTGGAATTCTTTAATCTTTCCATCAACAATTTTTTTACCTATAGGTATACCACTCCATTTAGTATAAAACCAATCGAGATAATGTTTAAATCCGAGTTTTTCCCAGTCATTTATTAATCCTATATGTTTTTGCTTATCATCATATTCTTCTATAATCTTATCTAATGAATTATTATCTAAATTTTTATATGTGCCCCTGTGTACTATAAATTCTTTATTTAATCTTCCTTTATTATGTACTGGTTCCTTTTGCGGATATCCTAAAACAACCGTGATTAATGGAAAACATGATTTTTCAGGCAGGTTTAATTTTTTATATACTTTATTTAAGTTTTTTCTATGAAGACCGTTGGTGATTAATGAATCTATACCAATTGATTTAGCTGCAATAACAGCCGTTTGACATGCCAAAACTGTATCTATTGTACCGGTTATAAATCCGATTATATCATCATTATCAAAATCATGCCCCATATGTCTGGCTGTAGTTTTAATCCTGTTAAAATCAACACAATAAATTAATGCTTTGCTCCCCTTATATCCAAATAAATCCTTCATGTCGTTTTTATTTTCGATAACAATTATGGAATAACTCTGCCTTGCAGAGGCATTCGCAGCTTTAATACTTGACTCTAAAATAATATCAAGATCGGAGTCATTAATTTGTTTTTCACTAAAACTACCGTGAATGGTTCTTAGATTATTGATTGTATTAATTGTTTCGTTCATTATATTTTCTTTTAATTGTTTTACTATATACAATAGTACTATATAAAACTAATATTGTAAATAGAAAAATTGCATTATTTGATGTTTAGAATGAATTATAAAAGTGAATAAATTCCTAAATTATGTTTTTCTTTTAAATTGTTACAGGTATTGGAATTCATTTTATTATTATATTAATCAATGATTGTAAAATATTATGCCTTACTGCTTTTAGATTATTAAAATACATAAAAAAGCAGGAAAGTTTAATTATGTCATAATATCTTGTTCGTGCCTTGGTATTTTAGCGGTAATATTTAAAGTATCACTTCAATCCGCTGCCTGTCATTCCACTGATGCAGTATTTTCTGTAATATGAGAATATTATAAGTATTGGTATTGCAGACAATACGCATCCTGCCATTATATATGCCGGATTTTGAAGCTCCAGCAATCCAACAGAGACTGTTCTTGTGTTTCTTGATGTTAATACCGAAGCAAAAAGTATTTCATTCCATGATATTAAGAATGAATAGATGCCTATTGTATAGATAGCCGGCATTGAAACAGGGACTATAATCTTAAAAAGTGCAGTAAATCTTGAGCATCCGTCTATTAATGCCTGATCATCATAATCTCTTGGTATTGAGTTAAAAAATTTAGTCAGCATTAATACGGCAAACGGGAGTGAGAATGAAGTATATGTCAGGATTAAGCCGATATGTGTTTCTTTTAGAGGAATATGCAGATGTTTATTAGCAACATAGTAAATTATATAAAAAGGAAGTAAAAATGACACACTGGGCACCATTTGTGTAAAAAATAAGGCGATTTTGTATGTACTTTTAAATTTAAAATAAAATCTTGATAATCCATATGCAGCAAGGATCCCAAAAGATAATGTTAAAATGGTTGTTCCTATACTTACTTTTAAACTGTTAACAAAGCATTTTATTGCAGCACCGCTGAAGAATAATACTATTGCATAGTTTTGAAAAGTAAAGCGGTGTGGTAAAAAAGAGGGAGGAGACTCCTTGCTGCCGAATGTTGCAAACATGAACTCTTCTACCGGCTTAAATGATCCCATCAGCATTGTGAAATATGGAATTATAAAAAATAATAATATGATAAATAAGCCCAGCCAGAAAAGAGTCCATAACAAAATTTTTTTTATTTTATGTATATTTGATTTTTTTACCATATTTCTGCCTCCTGTTTTTGCTGTACCTTAAAATATATTGTAGTAAATATCAATACGACAATTAATAGTAATGTAGACATTGCTGATGCAAGACCTATATTAAATCCAAAGAATGCAGTCTGTCTTATCAATACTGTAGGCACTATTGCATAATGATCAGGACCAAATGGACCCAATAATACATAAAACTGGTTGAATGCATAAAAGTTCCATATTATTGATACAAGTAAGAGTGTATATGATACAGGTTTTAACAGGGGCCATGTGATGTATTTAAATCGGTACCATATATTTGCCCCGTCTATTCTTGATGCTTCATAAATATAATCAGGTATATTCTCTAATCCTGCTAACAGTATCAAAGTACCGAAGGATGTACTCTTCCATATAGTAGCTATTATTATGGGCCAGATCTGGCTTGCTCCTTTCAGCCAAAAAAGAGGCTTATCGATTATTCTCAAGACTAAAAGCATTTGATTTACTATCCCTGTATATGTTGTAAACATATATCTAAACATGGAGTATACTACCGTATCCGGTGTTATATAGGGAAGTAAAATTATCCAGATTATTATTGATTTGAATGCAAATTTTCTATTTATGTAAAGTGCAATAAAAAGACTTATAATATATGTTACAGGGATGGTTATTGCTACAAATAATAAAATATTCCTGATGGCTAAAAGATAAGTTTCTTGTTTAAAAATATCTATAAAATTACTTATTGTTAATGGAGCATTCATAAATTTACTGAAATTCTTCATATCAATCTTTTTAAAACTTAAAAATATTCCCCAGAAGATTGGGAAATAATGTACCAGTACGGTTATCAATAATGCCGGTATTATAAAATAATATGGTATTGATTTTTTATTTTTAATCATCAATTGCCATCCTTATTATAGTTTTTCTTTAGGACACCAGCTTCATTAATCATATAATTAAACCAGAAAGGAAAAATTTTATATTTTTTATTGTCAAAATACGGTTTTGACCTGTCTGCATTTAGATTTATTTTAAAATTACCTTTACTGTTATCCTCTGTATAATTAATGCCCCATTTATCAAGTTTTAGTCTTGTAGCGGTTTCAAATAACTCGAGATGTACAACAACTTCATCATATTTTTTTAATTCGTTTAATTGATATCTCATACCTTCATTTGCCTAATTTATTAAGATTATATAACATAAAGATATTATAGAAATATTTATCACCATAAATATAACCATAATCCTGTTGATTAATAAGAATAATCTGGGTATTTTATTTAATTTATTAATATTTTTTTTTTCTATATTATTATTCTTTAATACCATTAAGCTTATAAATATCGGTATTATCCATAACTGGGGGATAAGTCTTGCCCACCATGACTCAGGTATAATAATAACTGAGATAAAAATCCACAATATTATTGATAGAAAAAAGACCAGTGCTTTTTTATTTTTTTCTTTTAAATAATTATTTATTATGGTTACGGCTAAGATTAAGGATAGAATGAATATTCCGCTGAAAAATGGACCAAATCCTCCTGTCCGTGCATCACCTGCAGCAAGATTTAGCATTTCTTCGTCATATACGGTAAAGGGCATTTTAAATTTACTTTCTTCAAACTCACCATCTTTAAACATAACCCCTGTTTTGGCAAAAAAGGATCTAAAAAATTTTTCAAATTGATTCATACTTAAAAAATTCTTAGGATAATTCCATGTAATTATATCCACTTTGTCTTTACCATAGATCGGGTAAAAAGGATGTCCTTTTTCAAGCGTATTTTTAACATATGGAGAGTACCCTATAAAAAGCAGACCAAATATGAATACAGCGGCACATATTGATGTAATAAAAATTATCGGTTTTATTTTTTTCCTGTAAGTAAATATTAGTCCGATAAAAATACCGAAGTATATTATTAATAAATAAACTACTCCGGTAAATTTAAGATTCATCAGAATTATTGAGGATGACATCAATATGCCGTAAATAAATATGTTTTTCCTTTTAAAAAATATAAAAAAAGCAGCAACAAAAAGGGTTGTTATTAAGGAAGACATTAAGCCGTCTACATAATATGAGAAGCATTCATTAATAACAACCGGATTTAAGGCAAGCAATAGGGATATCAGTAATGCTGTTTTAATGTTGATATTTTTAAAATAAAGTATGAATGCAAGTGAGACTAAAAAAGATGCAACTATCAGCAAAAAGTTTATTATCTTGCCGTATTCAATATTTTTTGAGAATGAATATATGCCTGCTGCGATAATCCAGCTTGCCTTTGGATAATGGTTTACCCAGACGGCTACTCTTACATCATTTGATACGGTATCAGGTAGATTTTCATAAATGGGATTCCAGCCCTCTTTTATTTTAATAATCCCAACCTGGTGATAGTCCTGCCCGTCCCATGATAAATCATAATAATACCCTGTCAGTAATATACCGATTATGATTATTATTAAAAGGATTCCCAAGGTTAAAAAAAATATTTTGTTTTTTGTATTTTTGTATTGTATTTTAAAAAATATATATGTTATTAAGATTGAGAATAATATGGCAGCCGGTACTATAAATGGGTTAACATTTATTCTTAAAAAAAGCAGTACGGTAGATATAAATAGTATCAGTGCAAGGGAGATATATATAAAGAATGATATTGTTAAGCTTATAGTTACTATAGTATTTCTATGAAATTTTATCTTTTGTAATAATTCTTTCATGCTGATTCCTGTTTGTATTTTCAGTGTAAGGCTATTATGGGTGATATGTAAAGTATTAATTATTAATGTACGTTAGAAAATCTAATTGGAAAAATATAATAAAAATTTGTATTAAAATTAAAAGATTATTTCATTTAATTAAGCTTTTATGACTCGCCTTTAACCTCTGTTACAAGTGCCTCGAATAATGTTACAACATCTTTATTCATTTTTCTTAAGGCATATGATATTTTTTTTGCAATTTTCAATACTATCTTGTATCCCATTAAAGGATCATTCTCACAGAGCTCGATAAAATTTTTCCTGTGGATTGAAAATACCTCACAGTCGCTTTCAGCAATTACTGTTGCGGATCTTGAGTCACTGTCAATTAATGCTACTTCTCCGAAAAATATATTTGAGTCTGCAACAAGAAGAGTAACCGTATATTTTTCATTTGTGAGTGTAGTTTTTAATATTCTTACCGTGCCTTTATTAAGTATATATAATTTATCTCCGAGATCACCTTCTTTTATTATAAGATGACCTGCTGAGAATTTTTCTATTTTTGTTGATGAGTATATCTTATTTAATCTATTTATATCATTTGCAAAATCGGAAAAAAGATCTATTTTTTTTAATCTGTTTATTACTTCATCTTTCATATAAATATCCTGAAATTTAATTGGCAAAATGTCCTACAATTATTGCTCTTGAGTTTTCTTTAATCATATAATCAAAACCGGGATTTAATATAGGATTATTTGCTTTTAATTCTTTTACTTTTTGTAAGTTTTCAACCAGCTTTGATATATCCGGAGTTTTTTGCGCTTCACTTAAGGCTTCCTGTTTTCTTGTATAAAAATTTCCTGTATTCTCAAGTACACCTATCATTATTGAGCTTTTTTCTTTCATAAAATAATCAAAAGCATTCTTAAAACTGATACCGATAAATGATTTTGGTATATCAACTATTGAGATGCTTTCATGTGTTTCAACAGATAAAAGATCTCTAACAACATGGCTTACTCCTGTACCTGATGATGCATTAACAATCAGGCTTCTTTCATACTGCTTTGACAATACTATTTCATCACAATGAGCCATTTCCAGGTATTTTTCAAATTTTTCTTCTAATAATTCTACAACCATATATAATTTTTTGTTTAACTTATTTATGGACATAACAGCCATTACCGTCCTTGAGTCGATTTCCATTGGATTATACTCACCTGTATTATCGGCAAGTATCAGTGCTCTTTTTGCGGATTTTATGTTAGCCTTCATAAGTACCGTTTCGTCGATATAATCGCCGTGCAAATAATTTATCATTTTAAATCTTGGTTTTTCTAAAAACAACTGCATATATTCTGTTTTAGCTGTATTTATTAAAACTATATCGTTTACACTGTATTGCGGATTTGTTTCAAGAATACCGTCTATTATTTTTTCAAAATCATTCTTCCAGCCGCATATAATAAAATGGTTTTGTAAGTTTTTCAATTTTAACAATCCTTTCCCTCTTTTTAACTGCTGGTCAACTAAAAATGATGCGATTTTACCTGTAACGGCAGCAACAAAAACAACACCGAAGATCATCGTAACAAGACCGATTAGTCTTCCTAAAAAGTCATCCGGTGATATATCCCCGTAACCAACAGTTGTAAGGGTTACTATTGTATACCAGAAGGAATCAAACAGATTCCTGATATTTACATTTGGATTATCTTTTTCAATAAAATACATTATAACCATTGTAAATAATATTACAATAGCCATTATTAAACCTATCCTGAAAACAGGGCTGTTTTTAATGTTTGAGAATAAGTTTTTATTTTTTCTTTTTTGTTTAGTCATTCCAAACCTGACTGATTTATAAATATCTAATTTCATTAAATTTTCGGAATCAATTATTTAAAAGATTAATCAAGAGTATAAAAATAATAATTGCATAAAATTTCATAAAAATATAAAATAGCAAAAAAAATTCGGAGGTTTATAATATGAATGAATTTAATCTTGATAATGCCATAAGAAAGGTTCCTGATTTTCCAAAACCGGGTATATTATTTTATGATGTTACTAGTATTTTTACAAATAAGGATGCTTTTTCATGGATTATTAATAAAGCTGAGGATATGTATAAAAATAAAAATATAAACGGGATCCTTGCTGTTGAGTCAAGAGGTTTTATAGTCGGGGCTCCATTGGCTCAAAAATTGGGAGTACCATTGATCCTTGCCAGAAAAAAAGGTAAGCTTCCGGGAGAGACAATACAGGAAAGTTATTCTTTAGAATACGGCGAGGCAACATTGGAAATACATAAAGCTGATGTTAAACCCGGGGCAAATATTCTCATTATAGATGACTTGATTGCAACAGGGGGTACATTAAAAGCATGTGCAAATATGATAGAAAAACTGGGAGCAAAAGTTGCAGGTTTTTTTGCGATTATAGGTCTGCCTTTTTTAAAATATGATGAGGTCTTAAAAGGATATCCTATTGAAACCCTGATTGATTATCATGGCGAATAAATAATGGACTTGTTTAAAGAGATAAGCATAGACGGTATTAATTATGAAATAGACAGGATGGAAGACCTAAATTATACAATAAAAAAAATGTATGAGTATATAGATAAAGTAGGTCTTGAGAAGTCGATACGCAGTCAAAAATTTATAAGACACATGCATATATGTGTTGCATTAAAACTTAATAAGATAGTCGGCATATCAAAAGAAAATATCCATTTTGAAGTAAAATTAAGAAATAAGAATATTGATATCGGTGTTATAGAAGACAATAAGATTAAGCTTGCGATTTCTGTTAGAAGCCAGAACAGTTCTATTAAGAATAATTTTACAAATAATATTAATTCATTGCAGGGGGAGGTTGTCGGTTTAAAAAGTCTTTACCCTGATATTAAAACCGGTGTTGTTTATCTGTTTAAAATTAATGATTTGACAACAAATGTCAATTGTCTTGATTATTATGCTGCAAATATTCCTAAAAAATTACTGCCCATTATTGCCGGGAATAATTTGATGACAAAAGACAGATTTGATACAGGGTGTGTAATCATATGTGACTATGATAAGGATAAAGATGAACTTATTTATGAAGAGAATGATATAACAAAAGCTTTTAGTATGGCTAATTTTATAAATGAAATCAATGATTTATATAAGGAAACTGAGATAACATCTCAATTTTCTGCTGCTGAACTTGATTCAACTAAAATTATAGAATTTTTAGGATCAAATTGAAGACATGGGAAGCTTAACAAAGCAATATAAAAAAGAAAAATTATTAGGTAAAGTCTATACTCCTTCAAATATTGTAAATAAGATACTGGATGATTCCGGTTTTAAAGATGATAAAATACCCGGTAAATTTATACTTGATCCGGCATGCGGTGACGGCAGATTTTTAAAAGAAATTGTTAAGAGGATAATCAAAGCATCACCGGAAAAAGATTTAAGAAAAAATCTGCAAAGGGTCTACGGCTGGGATATTGATGAAGACTCGATAAAAAAATGCAAATTAGAGTTAAATAAAATCGTCAAAGAAAAAAACATTGTTGTAGATTGGAATATTAAGGTATTTAATCCTATCCTTGAAGATTTAAAAAGTTATAGTTTAATAAATAAATTTGATTTTATATTCGGGAATCCTCCTTATATCAGAATACAAAATTTAAGTGATGATGTAAGAAAAGTTATACAGAAAAAATATTCTTTTTGCAAAAAAGGTTCAACGGATATATATATTGCATTTTTTGAGCTTTCTTATAATCTATTAAATGAAAACGGTATTTGCGGTTTTATTACACCGAATACTTTTTTTTATACTGAGACTGCAAGGCCCCTAAGGAGTTTTTTAGCAGGCAATCAATTAATTAAAAAAATTACAAATTATAGAGAAAAGCAGATTTTTAAGGATGCAAAAACATATAATGCAATTACTATTTTTAATAAAAAAAGAAATGAAACCTTTATTTATGAAACACCGGGGATTAAGAATGAATTAATTAAAAGAGAAATCAATTTTAATGAGATTAAGAATACTAAAATATGGCGGTTGTCGATTAATAAACAGGAAGTTAATAACGGTAAAAAACTTAAAGAAATATGTGAGATTCATGTCGGCATAACGACTCTATGTGATAAGGCATATATTTTTAATATAAAAAAGACAGATGATGATTATGTTACTGCTAATACAAGATTGAGAGGAGATGTAAAGATTGAAAAAAAGATTTTACGCCCCATTATTAAAGGATCTACATTAAAGTCTTGTGAGGATCCCATTAAAGAGTATATATTATTCCCATATAAAAAAGTAGACGGTAAAAATAAAATTATCATTGAGGGTGAATTAAAAAAAGATTTTCCTTTTGCATATAAGTATCTTGTTTCAATTAAAGATATACTGGATAAAAGAGACAACGGCAAGCCTAATAATGTTGCATGGTATGCATATGGAAGGAATCAGGCTCTGGATACTTCCTTTGGTAAAAAAATAATCTTTTCTCCAATGAATAGGATACCTAATTTTATCCTGTATAAAAATACTAAATGCACTATTTATTCAGGATATTTTATTAAATATAAGGGTGATTATGATAAATTATTGGATCAGCTAAATTCCAGTAAGATGAGTGAATATATTAGTATTTCCAGCCGGGATTTTAGAGGAGGCTGGAAGGCATATAGCAAAAAAATTCTTGAAAGTTTTATAATAAATGTAAAAAAATTATAGATTTTTAATAGTATTTATATAATCTTTAAATTATTAAAATTTTTTAAAAAAATAATAAAAATAATAAAAAAATTTGATATATCCTGTCTGTTTCATTTATAATTATAATATATAGGGAGCCCATTTTATATTTATTAGGAGATATCATGAAGAAAATAGCGGCTAAAATAGTTTTATTTTTTATTTTATGTTTTACACTCTGGAATTTTTTATGGGTAGTTTCTGTTTTTTATCTGATGGGCAACTCACCGGGGCAGATAATTTTTTATAGTAAAGTTAGTATTATACTGTGGATTACTTATCTGATAATTGGTGTAGCAGTAATATATTATTCAATAAAAAAAGTAGACAATATGATTGTGATATTAACCGAAAATAAAGAATTAGATATAGAAGAATTAAAGAAAACATCCATTTTATCTTTAAATTATTCTTTTATCGGATTTTTTATTTATTCAACAATCTGGATTTTATGTTCATTATCATTTTTTATAATATTAATGATAAACAAAATAGGTATAAACGGATCAATAAGTGTTTTTGTTGGAGGGATCGCAGGATTATTAACCTGTCCGATAATTTTTTTCGGTATTTTAGGAGTAATAATGCAATATCCCAACCGGTTATTTGCATTGGAGTTAAATAAAAGAAATATATATACAAGAGGTTTTTATTTAAGCATAAAGGTAAAATTTTCTATAACTTTATTATTAATTGCACTGGGTTTTTGTACATGGCTAGGGGGTCTTGGATATTATACAGGATTAAATCAAACAATTAAAGAAATTATTAAAAATGAAAAGGACTATCAAAATATATTTATAGATTATTTAAAAAATAGTAATGCCAATATTATTGATGATAACACAATAAATAATATTAGAGATAAAATTGATCAGGAAAAGGATTTTTTTATCGCGGATGCTGCCGGAAATATTTTAAAAAGCTCAACAGAAAAGATATATCTGGATAATAATGATTTTTTTAATAATATATTAAAAGAAAAATTTCCGTTGAATGAAAAATTCAGCTTTTATGAAAATTTTAATGAAAGAGTTATAACTGTAAGTCCAGTAAATGGAAGTTTATATTTCGGGACGGTTCATTATATCGGTAACAGGATGTCCAGATTCATTGATTTTTATATTTGGCTTTTTGTTTTTATACTAGCCGGTATAATTGTATCTATGAGCATTGCTGTTTCGCTTGCCTTAATGACAACAGGATCCATTATGAATATATTACAAAATATATCAAAAGGCGATATTTCTACAAGAATAGGCAAAGACTGTGAAGATGATTTTGGACAGGTTATTACTGACTATAATAATTTTATGAATACGATAAATGATCTTGTTGTATTAATAAAAAAATCCGTATTAAGCTCAAAAGATTTAAGCGCAAATCTTGCTTCTTCTACAGAGGAAGCATCAGCATCATTGGAAGAAATCAGGGCAACTATAGAGAGTATTAAGAATAAAACTTCAATACTTGATGATGAAATCGGTAATTCTCGAAAGCATTCTATAGATATAAAAAATTTTTCATTAAATGTTTTAAGCCAGGCAGATGACCAGGCAGCAAATATTACAGAAGGATCGGCTTCTGTTGAAGAGGTGATTTCATCAATTAAAAATATAACAAAGAATGTTGAAGAAAAGATGGAGCTTGTTAATAATCTTGAAAATATGGCGGCGGATGGTAAAAAAGAAATGGAAGAGTCGGTAAATATAATTAAAAAGGTTACGGAATTTGCAAGTATAATAATGGATACGGTAGCAGTTATAAATAATATATCCTCTCAAACAAATTTATTGGCTATGAATGCTTCAATCGAAGCTGCTCATGCAGGAGAGACGGGAAGAGGTTTTAGTGTAGTAGCAGCCGAGATAAGGAAATTAGCAGAGGAAACAGGCAGGAATGCAAAAAATATATCAGATTCCTTAAAAAAATTAATCGATAATATTTTTATTTCAGAGGAAAAAACAAATCTTACAAGCTCTCATTTTAAAAATATTTATAGCGGTATAAAGGAGTTAACAGACTCATTGCTTGAAACCAAAAACTCAATGCAGGAATTGTCTATAATAAGCAACCAGATAACGGAAATACTGTCTTCATTGATAAATTCCAGCACCTCAGTTAAAGAATCATCTGATAAAATGGTTGAGATGACACAAGTGATTAATGATTCTATGGGGAATATTAATAATATATCAAATGATACAAATAACAGTTTGATTGAGTTTTCTCAAAGTATTAAAGAGATACACCAGTCGATTTTAATAATTACAGAGGCTGGACAGAAAAATCTGGAAAATATTAATAAACTTGATGATTTAACATCCAAGTTTTTAACTTCTCAGGAAGATATATAGCAGTAGAGAAAGATAAATGCTATTTATATAAATTTTTATAATTATAAAATATTCATTTAATATTTATTTATTATTTTTTTTAATTAATAAATAGTTGAAATAAGCTTTTCATTTTTTTATACTTTAAAAAATAAAAAAGTAAAAATTTGGAGTATATTATGAAAGTTAGAATTGCTACTTTTAATGTAGAAAATTTATTGCAACGGTTTGATTTTTACAGTTACGGTAAATTGAAAACAGAAAGGGTTTTAAAACTATTAGGTGTTGATAATGATGCTGAAAATATTAACCTAAGAAAAGCCTTATATTTAGGGCTTACAGATGATTCCAGGCAGCAAACCGGTCAGGCAATAAGGGACACAAATGCAGATATTATCTGTATGCAGGAAATTGATAATATTGATGTATTAAATGATTTTCATGAGTTTTACTTAGTAAAAACAAATAATATCAAGTATGGATGGAGAAGGGTAATAGAAGGCAATGATAACAGGGGTATTGATGTTGCCGTAATGTCTAAAAATAGAATCGATGTTAAATCTCATGCTCATCATACATTTGATGATTTCGGGTTATTCAACAGCGATCTGGACAAGTATGGCCTTAGTCCGGGCGACAGGATTTTCAGGCGTGATTGTCTGGAAGTTAATTTAAAAGTCAACAATAAGCCGTTAACCTTATTTGTCTGTCATTTTAAATCTATGAGCGGGGGCAGGGAAGAAACACTGCCGGTGAGAGAAGCGGAAGCAAAGGCTGTAAAAAAAATAATTGAAGATAAATATAATGATCCTTCAAAAGAAAACTGGATAATACTCGGAGATTTAAATGATTATTTATATGAGAATAATCAAAAAATTAAAAGCGGTGTTGATCCATTAATTGAAAATAATTTTGCAATTAATATTATTGAGAATCTTTCTGAAAAAGAGCAGTGGACACATTATTATTCATATGACGGTACAAAACATCAATTGGATTATATTCTGGTATCTCCTGAGATATTAAAAAACAACCAAAACCTGAAACCCGAAATAATAAGAAACGGCCAGCCTTATAGAGTACCCGGTATTGAAAATGTATTGAGATACCCAAGGGTTGGATTTGATAGACCAAAGGCAAGTGATCACTGTCCTGTTGTTGTAGAGATAGATATATAATAATAGAGTAATAATTTATTAGGTAAATTGAGCAGGTTAGAATATTTTTAAAAAAAGTTTTTTTTGTGATAAATTTATTTATTGATAAAGACAAAAAAGTGGAGCTACTTTCAATATTCCAAATTGGTTTTTTGATATTTATGTTATTGACAGCATTTTAGTTAAAAAATAGAAAAATACGGCACTTAACTTTGGGTGAAAGTAATTGGCTTATCTTGTTATTTAAAATGAATGTTTTTTATTATAAATTAATATAATTGGTTATAAAGAATGGTTGATAATTTTTCATAACCCCAACTACACTTACCCAATAATTATTATATGCCATTGTGCAAAGAAGTATTTAATAATAAGGAATATATAATGAAATATTATTTTTGCTCTTTTAAAATAATTATCATTTTATTAGTTATAATTATCAGTATAAACTCAAGTCCAATAAAGGGTATTAAAGTCCCGGATTCAGAATCTGAAAAATTACCAAATGAAGTAATAATTAATGTTGTTCATATACTACAAAATGATAATTATTCTTGTGCAACATTATATAGCAGATAATAAATCACCGCGATCTTGACGGGTTATTACATTTTATGAGAACAGACGGTGTTGCCGTTTATCATTTATTGCCAGAAAGCTGTATGAAATAATCATGAAATTGAAATCCGACAAAATGGTGCAATAATAGTCGAGAAAAAAAAAATTTATATGTTAATATTAAATTGAAAGGTTAAAGAATGGATTGGATGGAAAAGCTTAATTTAGCAATGGATTATATTGAAGAAAATTTATATGATGAAATTAGTTATCAAAAATTAGCTCAGATAACATGCATTTCTTCATTTCATTTTCCCCGAATGTTTTCAACAATGACTGGTATATCACTTTCAGAGTATATCCGAAGAAGACGATTAAGTTTAGCAGCATTTGAGTTGCAAAATAATTGTACTAAAGTTATTGATATTGCTATTAAATGTGGTTATGATTCAGCGGATTCTTTTACACGCGCTTTTAAAAAACAACATGGGATCACTCCAAGTAAAGCTAAAAAAAAAGGTATCAAATTGAAAACCTTTTCCAGAATCACTTTTCATATATCTATTTTAGGGGATAAAGAAATTGTACACAGAATTGAGGATTTAAATTTTGATCTAAAAATTGTAGGAAAAGAATTTAAAGTAAAAACAAAAGATGTTTTTAAGGAGATTCCGAAAATTTTTAAAGAATCGAAAGGAAATGGATTATTAAAAAAGCTTATAGACTTATCTTGGGAAAATCCGAAATGTAAATTAGAAAGCATATTAGGTATTTGTGGTGAAACCTCTAGAATAAAAGACGATGAATTTGAATATTTCTTAGGTGTCAGATATGATAATAATGTAAATGGATTAAAACAAAAAATAATTCATAAAAATACATGGGCTGTTTTTCCAAATGTAATTGATGCTTGGAAAAGAATTTATACAGATTGGTTGCCAACATCCGGATATGAGTTAGCAGATCTGCCATGTATTGAATGTCATTATGCATCAGATCATGAACCTGAAACAGAACTTTGGATACCTGTAAAAAATATCAATCCAGGCTCATAACTCTGTATCTACAGTCAATAACCTGTGTTTTAAGTATTACATTTTTAAATTATTTTAAAATTAACGGAAAGATTTTTATATCTTGAGCGACTAATTAATACAAATTGGCTGCAATATGTAGTTAAGGGACATTGGGCAAAATAATTTTTTTAAGGTGCTAATAATGAAAAAAATATTTTTAACTTTATTTTTTTTAACTTTATTTTATTATTTATCAGCTAATAATTATGTTGGATTTAATAATCAATATGATTTTGAAGCATATGGTATGGGCGGGTGGAGATCTTCATCCGGTTTATTTGGTATTTCACCATTATTAGGTTTCTCACATTCAATAGAAGCAAAAAAATATTTTTCTTTTGAATATAATATTTTACTTGGTTATAAATACAGATATTTTGGAAGTGGCGGATATGGTATTAACAGTTATTCACATTTTCATGGATTTAATTTTTTAACCGATATGAACTTTTGTTTTCGATATGGGAATGATAAAGTAAAATTTAAATTTTCATTACCTACTTGGTTTTTTTCATTTTCACTCGGTATGATTAATGAAGAAATTCTTTATTATGATCCGGATAGAGATAATGTGGAAATTAGTAAATTTTATTATAATATAAATTGCGGTATTAAAGTTATATATATTGGATTAGATATTTATATTGGTAAACAAAATAATATTTTATTTACTCCGGTATATTTATATGGCGGTTTTTCATGGTGCATAAACGATTACTATTTTCCGTTGCCAATATTTAATTTCGGTATTGGTGCATCATTGAAATTTAAAATTAATAAAAAATAAAAAAAGTTACTTCGTCTAAAAGGTTAGTCCACAATTAATTTGCTCTGGTTAATTGGAATAATTTTAATGAGTTTTTTTCTGTGATCAGGAAAGCTTTATGTTGTTACCATAGATAGAATATAGAAAATAAGATTAATGCAAGAAATACATTTGTATTGCATTATATTTATTATATTTGTAGTTATAAGCAATTTTGAGGAGTATATTTTGAGTTATAAGAAAATAATTTTTATATGTATATTATTAAGTCATATCAAATTGTATTGCAATGATGGAGTATTTTTTACCCGAGGCGATACAATTTTCCCAATACAAGAAACAAAAATTGAATTAATTAAAGAAATAATAGTATTAGATACAAGATTATATAAAAATGAATATGATCAATCTACAAATGAAATTAATGTTAATGTATATTTTGAGTTTTTTAATCCTGATAATGATAAGGAATTAATTGTTGGATTTATTACACCTGTAAACTCAACTTTTTCAGATATAAAACCTGAATCACGAATAAAAAATTTTAATATTAATATGAATGGTAATTTATTAAAATATGACATGCAAAAATTGTCAAAAGATCAAATCAAAGATTTGGAAAAATGGTATCGAGAAGGTGATTATGCTTTTTTATTTAAAGCGCCATTTAAAAAGGGTAAAAATGTTATTATTCATACTTATAAATATTTAGGTGGTAGTGATTCCCTTGAAACAAAATATTTTAATTATAGATTATTAACTGGGAATTTATGGGCTAATAAAAATATTTCTGATTTTGAAATGTTTGTTTTTTTAAATGAAAAAGAATTTATTTCTATTACCGATTTTAATTGGAATATTATTGGTTTAGGGAAGGAGGAAATTAGTAAACATTACAACAGTAAAACTTTTTTTATATATAGTGGTTACCTTCATTTTAAACAAAAAAATTTCAAACCAGACAAGGATTTTAGATTAGCAATTATAGGTGATATGGATAATAATTATACTAATTATGACAAATATCCAAAATTTGATACAGTTCGTGACTGTGTTGATTTAATTAAAAAATATAAAAAGTCTGATAATAAATCTATTATATGGCTTAATAAAGAAATAAAAACTATGAGTAGTTATAGATTAAATTTATTGAGAAATACTATTTTTGCATTAAAAGGATATGTTTTTATAGATAGTAATTTAGAAAATTTATTTAGAGATAGAATTTGGTATTTCCCTAATCCTAATATAAAAAATGATATTAATATTCTAGATAAAAAAGAAAAAGAATTATTTAATTTAATACTAGAGTATGAAAAATAATCCTCAAAACTGCTTATATTTGTAGTTATGTTTAATTTTGGCACGGAGAAAAGAATGAAAAAAATTATTTTTTTATTATTATTTACTATTTTATTGTTAAGATTATATCCCACACAAAATATTGATGACCCAAAAGATAAATTAATATATTTGAGAACAATATTATCGGATAGAAAAGTGAATAAATTATTTAATCAAATTTTAGATGAAGGTTATATATGGAATGATGAATATATTTATTTTAGTATTTCTTCAAATAATGAATATGATTCTTTACAAATAAGAATAATTTTTAAAAAAAATAATGAACCATCATATATGTTTTTACTTATTGATTTTATTGAATATAAAAAAAATAAAGAAATAAAGATTATAAATATTTATATAAGTGATAATTAAAAATCATGCCAAAAATATACATAACTGATCGTTTAAGCTATTAATTTGCTCCATTACATTCCGCAAATTAACAACTCAAACGATCGGAACATTAGGTGTAATTTTTTTGCTGAGATTTTATAAAAATGAGTAGAATAAAAAAGATAAGTTTAATATTTTTACCGATATTTGCTTCGATTATTTATTATTTACCATTTTATATAAATTATTTCTTAAATGGTTATAAAATAGAATCAAAAGAGTATTTAGGTGAACCGCTTTTTATTGAGATTTTATTACCAATTATGATAATAGTAACAATTTTATTATCATATTTAATATTGGTACCGTATTTAAAATATTTATATAAAAAAAATAAAAATACAAATAAAAGTTTTTGGTTGTTTTTTTTACTAATTTTCATTATATATGCTTTTATTTTTTTAATATTTTTAACATTCAATAGTGAATGGAAAAATATTTCAAATTTTATAGAATTAGTATTTGCTTTGTCTTTTATACTTGAAATGAGTATTTGGTTATCAATGCCGGTAATTATAAATTTATTTTTATATAATGTTTTAAAATATGATAAAAATATTATTTGTATAACAGGAGTTGTTATTTTTAGTTATTATATTTATATGATAATAAGATTTTTTATTTTATAACGCAAAAAAACGTCATATATGTGCACACTGATATGCACCATTACATAAAAAGGAGTTATAAATTGAAATTTAAAATAATTTTATTAATTCTATTATTTGTTAATTTTACTTTTTATTCTTCAATTAAACATAACAGTGAAGATTATGAAAGCTATGTTAAAAAATATTTATCAATTTGGAATCATCTTGAAAAAATTGAACTTGATAATAATGTAATCATATTATTCAACAAAACTGTCTGTGATATTGATTATAATAATAATCAAAATACAAAAATAATAAATAAACAGAAAATATTATCATTTAAACCAAAAGAAAACTCAAATAGCTTCGATATACATTTTAGATCAGGTCCATTACCATTTTTTGATTCTATAGAAATAAAATTACAAAATAATACAATTTACAATCTTAAAGTGATTTGTATTCCTGGAAATGGCAGCATTTATACATTGAGAACTGCTTATGCTTGGAATTTATTAGTAGAAGATAAGTATATATATGAAAATGAAACATTAAAATTAGTAAATCAACCATTTTATTATGTTGGTAAAGAAACAAAAACTAATATACAGATTATACTTCTTTCTTCTATAGATGGTAATCAAATAGTTGCAACTATTCCAAAATCTTATAAAGTATTTTTAATAGGTTTATATCAAGAGAAACCAGATTCAGATATATGGTTTTTAGTTAAAAGTGTTTCTGGTTTAGTTGGTTGGGTAAAAATGGAATTTATTGATTATAAATATCAAGAAAGCATCGGTAATTTAGACATTATCACAGATTATTACCCATAAATATTGAGTAACGGCGCATAAAAAACGTTAGATGTAATTTTTTAGAAATTGATTTTATGAGTAAAATACAAAAAGCTATTATTACTATGCTATTAATTCAAGTATTTATTATTTTATTAACTTGGATTATTTTTAAATTAGTAATTAATACCCAAATATTCTTATTTGTTCTTATTTATTTTTATTTTTCCTCATTGTTATTTTTATTAATTTGTATATATTTAATTATAAATATTTTAAGAAAAAAAAATATTAAATTTGGAATTTTAGTAATTATAATTATTTTAAATATTCAAACTATATTTTTTATTATAGCAAATTATATATTAGGGATTATCACTCTATTTTAATTCCCTATACTATTTCTTACCTGGTATTTTTGTAATTACCTTTATTTTTTTGATTGACTTTGGATTTTTATTGTAGTTATAATTACTTCGTTCTCAATAATTATAACTTTATTATAGATCAAGTCCGGTAAAAATATAAATGCCAGCAGTGTTACATACAAAAAGCATTTTAAAAAATTGGGGAAAAGGATGTATAAAAATAAAATTGTATTATTAATAATTATCTTTTTAAATTTATCAATTAAATTATTCTCCAATGCAAGTGCTACTATAAGTGGCGGATCTAATTTATATTTTTATAAAGAAGAGAGTATTTATATAAAAAAAGAAATACTCAAGATAACTTATGATTTAAATACTGATTATTATAAAATTGATGTTTATTTTGAGTTTTTCAATCCTGATGAAGAAAGAAAAATTAAAGTTGGGTTTAAAACAGATGTTGATGATAATCGAAATTTAGAACATATAAATAATTTTGTTACCATTGTAAATGATTCTAAAATTAATTATGAAATTGAAGAAATTGTTGATGAAAGGACCCGAACGAAAAAAAATCATATTTTTACTTTTGAAGTTAAATTTAAAAAAGGCATAACTGTCATTGAAAACTCATATTATTCAAAGGGATCTGTATCAAAAGGTGGCGATATACCCTCTAGTATTGGATACTCATTAACAACAGGTGCTAATTGGGCAAAACCCATTGAAGATTTTACTTTGATAATTTATACTAATGATAAAATTTATTTTGCAGATTTACCTTTTAACAATATAGAAAACAATAATAAGAATTATTATGGAATTACATTTAAAAATTTTACTACTGAGGGGACATTAAGATTTGACAAAGAAAGAAGAAGTGCTTATATGAAAACCGGGAGTAAAATCATATTCAGAGAAAATAATTTACTTCCAGAAAAGGACCTTAATTTTGGAACTTACCGCGGTATAGAAAATTATGAAGGTTTAATAAGAAATAATTATGCAGATCCGCCAATATGGGATTTATTGTATACTGATGAAGAATTAAAAAATATGTTTCCTTATGAATATGAACTTTTTAAAAGAGTATACATAGATTTTGGCAGAGCATTTAATACAGATATTAAATATTCATATGAAAGCCATAAGGACAGATATTCTTTTGATGTTTTTAATTTATTTTATAATATATTACTCGCAACCCATGGATACCCTTTTAAAGAAAAATTATGGTTAGAATGTTTTCAAGATTGTCTTTTCTATATTAAAGATGAAAATTATAATTTTAAAAATTTGTCGGACTCAGAGCAAAAACAGCTTTTGTTAATAAATTATTTAAGAAATGAAGAGTCAGAATCAAAATTATTTAAAACAATTGTTTATAATTTGAGATTAAGAGAAGGACCAATAACTAAATCAAAAATTATTAGAAATTTGAATTATGGTGAAGAATTGGAATTATTAGAAACCGGTAATGAAGAAATTATAGATGAAATAATTGGAAAATGGATAAAAATAAAAACAAAAAATAATGAAATCGGCTGGTGTTTTAATGCATATGTTGAATGCTCAAATTAAAAAATTTCAGGCAGTGATACCTTTAGAGTTTGCTGATGTCCGCAGTATTTTACCAAATTTTGCGTGCTGTTATTATTAATTAAAATTACTTCAAACAGTTCATATATACGGTAGAAAGATTTAAAATTTGGTTTGAAATAAATCCGGAGATTTTTTGGCAATTCATTTTCTATTGTTTTTCGATATTATTAGTTTTATATATTATCAGGGTATTATATTCAAATAATAGATACTTAGAGGTATTTTTATGCAGGTTAATATTGCAATTGTATATTTTTCCGCTACAGGTATTACCGAATTATTTGCATCTACTATAGAAACCGAATTGGGAAAACATGGTTATAAGGTAACAAAAATAAATATAACCCCTAAGTCGGTAAGAGAATCAAAAGCAGTTCTTGAAATGTTTAATTCTTTTGATTATTTGATATTCGGATTTCCTGTATTTAAAGATTTCGCTCCTGAGGTTGTTGATGATTGGTTATCCTCACTTAATGGTATTGGGAAAAAATGTGCAATGTTTTTTACTTATGGCGGAAGGACAACCGGATATGCCCATTATCATACGAAAATCCTTCTGGAAAATGCCGGTTTTAAAGTCGGTCTTACTGCAGAATTCCTCGGGCGTCATTCTATCAATTTAATCGGATGGCGGGCATTACCTGACCGGCCTAATGAAGAGGATTTTACGGCAGCGCGGAATTTTGCCGTCCAGGTTATAAATTTTTTTTCAGAGACAGAAATCACTGAACCGTTTATTTTACAGAAACCTTTCGGCTACGATATAGCTATCAGCCACAGAATAAACCAGCCTAAACCTACGGAAAGAACCTGGAGCAATCCTGTACGGATTTCCGATTCCTGTTCAATGTGCCGAAAATGCGAGAAAGAATGCCCATCCGGAGCCATAGATGCTGATTCGGGGATATCAGATATCGGGAAATGCATAGAATGTTTGCATTGTGTTTATATTTGCCCGGATCAAGTCTTGAAAGGAAATGAAAAAATGGCAGAACATTATCCTGTTTTTTTAAAAGATTTTAATATAACAGATGAATTTATGAGTCGTAAAAAAAGTAAAATCATTACATCTGGACTTGATGCAGCTTTTTAGAGGGGAATACACTTTAGGCATCAGATTGATTTGCATTTTTTAGAAATTTTTTATCTTAATTAATAACTTAAGATGAACTTAGGTTAAATTTGTTCCCATTACCGGTATAACATACAATAGTAAATATCTGGTTCTGTTTTTTCTCAGGCATTCCCCACTCAAATTTTTATCGGTAAATTATTATTAAAGATATTTGTTGATAATAATAAAAACTTTTTGTTATTATATATACTAATTGTAATAAATACCGGAAATTTACCAATTTGTTAAACGTTTTAAGACTATGTCTGTTTGTTATTCCAACAGCACAATAGTGCCTAAGGAATGTTAGATACAATACTGATTTTGTATATAAATTAAGGTAGGTTGGTATCCGGTTTAAATATATTAAATTTTAAATTGAAAGGAAATAAATTATGGAAGAGATGAATAAAGAACAAATTCAAAAAATGTTCATAAAACTTGATGAAATCAAAGATACCGATATAAAAAGAGATGTTTTCTACAACTTAGGAGAAAATTGCTATAAGTGCAGGAATGTAGATAAATGGATTGAAAAATTTGGAAATGATATCCAAAAGATGATAGATTGGGTTTCTACAACTGAATCGCCGTATTGGGAAAAGTTAGAATTTGATGAAAAAAAAGAAACATTATATTTAACAGGGAGAGAAGTAAAATCATGTGTATGTGAATATAATAATTTTGAGAAACCAATCGAATCCCTGTGCTTATATTGTTGTAAAAAATTTCAAGAAATATTATGGGGTGATTTGTTGGGAAGGAATGTATCAGTAGATATTTCGGAATCAGTAATTCTTGGCGGGAAAAGGTGCAATACAATAATTCATATTAAATGAATAATTTTACTCAGCATTTTGGGTGTTCAGTGCTGTATTGGTTGATAAAATTATCAAATCAGCAGTTTGTCTAACTAGGTATAACATGTCATTGATTTCTTTTTGCTTTATCAATAAACTTATATTTTTTGTTGCAGCACAAGATTAGTTTTAATAAGGAAATATAAGGATGAATAGAATAATTATTTATTTTCTTTTTTTGTATTTAATTGCTTAACAATAAATGAAAGAGAAATTTTAGAATACAGAAAAGTAATTTGTCCAACTTGCGGGTATGAAAATGCTGTTTTTTATTAATAATAATGATAATAGAAAAATAATAGAAATAGAATGTGCTAATTGTAAAAAAATTATAATATTAAATAGAGTTTTTCTGAAATAGTAATATAATTTTATGCTTAAAGTATTACTTTAATGCTAAAAATAGAAATTATATAAAATATTTAAATAGGAGAGATTAAAATGAAATGGATACTGTTATCTCTGGGTATTATTGCTGAATTATGCGGATCAACCTGTATGAAAATGTCAAAGGGATTTACAAAAATATATCCATCAATATTTACTTTTGTTTTCTGGGCTATTGGGCTTACTATTTTTTTATTTGCACTAAAAAAATTTGATTTAAGTTTTGCATATGCAATATGGGCCGGTCTTGGTATTATGGGAGTTTCAATTATAGGAATCATTTTTTTTAAAGAGCCATATAATCTTTTTAAAATTATTTCTATTTTAATGATTGTAGCAGGAGTTATAATTTTAAATATTAGTGATATAATATTAAATAAATAACATACCACACGATATACTGTAGCAAAATAAGGTTTAAATTTTGGAATATTTTAAATTAAATAAGGAAGCAGAAGATGAATGATCAATTAATATTATCACATTATTATCCAAAACACTTAACACCTTTTTTAACATTATCAAGTTTATCAGATGAAGATGCTTTAATAATAATGAAGTCCCTTTATGAAGAATCTAGTTATGGGATGAGATTTAAAGATCCATTAAATTATTTAGATAATAGGAAAAAAACAGAAAAATGGGTGAAGTGCGAATTCCTGAAAAAGGGGTTAAACCCAAAAGATTCATATCCAATATATATGACATTAGGAAAATCTCCATGGCTAAAAAAAAACGGCCCATTAAATACAGTTGGTGTATGTGTAATATTTTCCCTTTTTGATTTTGAAAACAATGAAGTAAGTTTTACATATCCTGATAGTATGGTTTCCAAGATACTTTCTATAGAAAAACCAAAAGAAATTTACAATAAGGAACTTCACGGAAAAGTATTTACAATTGATGAAATAAAGGATTTAATAAGTAAAAAAGGTTTTCCTGAAAAAGATTGGGATTATAAACCGCCTGAAAATATTCCTCCTTACATTGAAGCTCAGATTTGGAATTATGAAAAAGTCCAATATCTTTATAATTCTAAAAAAGTGATAATTGAAGAGATTTCATACAGCAGTTAACATAAGCTAGTCTATAATTAATTTGTATGGGGAGGTATGAGGTTATTGATGAAAATATAGATTTTGATGATTTTGATTCATTAACCAATAAAATTGAAATTGTAGTATTAGATTTTGTACAATATATACAAAGTATTGTAGTAATAAGTTAAAATATTTATATATAAAGATATTTTAAAAAATAACAGTGAGGGTGTTGTTTTTTATTTTTTTGTGTTGAATAAAGCAAGTTTTATGAAAAAATCTTCAAACATCAAACGAATATCCAAATTAGTATAAACACGAATGTTTCGCCCTTCATGATTTTCCTCATACAATCCTGAATTATTAATTTTAGGAGCTTTTTTTATAACATATTTACTTGAGGAAGGATCCGGCTCCCATGAACTTTGAAGAGCTGTTAAAAGAACTAATGGGCTATCCCCTAAAATATAAGCTTCACCGAGCAAACGTTTTTCTTTTTGCATTAAATCCTCTATTTTTTCTGTTAAAAATTTTCCTATAAGCCCTTTATCCTTAACTTTATAAAGTAATTCAGCATATGAAATTAATGCCTGCCTATAAGCATCTCTTGGTACCTGCCATAGCGGGATATCCGAAAAATTAAAAATTACCTGGGCGGCTTTAATATCTATACCTAAATTATATTCAGGATTTTTATATTTGGATTGGGGTATTGCTAAATCATTATATTCTGACCCGCCGATCCAAATTAATATAATATGTTTTGCAATGCCTGATTCTATCAAATAGGCACTTGCAATATTAGTCAAGCCGGCACCACAAACTACATATAAAGGCTTTTTTGTATCTTCTTTCATTGCTTCTTGAACGATTGCTTTTGCCCCCTCGGAAATAACAGGTGCTTTAACATCCGACAAACCAGCATTCGCCCCTTCATAAACAGGCAACTTCTCATTTAATTGCATAATATTTAATAGTTTATTAACTGATTTACAGGCATTAGCTGCAGTACCAGGGGAATCATAAAAACCATCTTTGTATAAATGCGACCCGATGATTCCTCTTATTTCGACTGAAGGAGACAGTATATGATGTACCAATTGAAACAAACCGTCCGGATCTCCTCCAAAATCATTATCAATAATTACTCGAATCCGGGAAGAAACAGTTTTTTTAAATAACATAGGATTATGTTTTTACATAAATTTTAAATCCTGTCAATAAAGCAATATCAAACAAGAAGTCTTTAATAATTTATCTTTAATGTCATATATTGTGTTGGATTATTAGAATCATATTGAATTTACAGGTTCTAATAATATTAGATTTAACATTTAATATTTCTCCTCCTTGTTTAGGTATTTTTCTTCTCAGAGAAATACTTTACGGCAGTTTGTTTTTTTATATTGCAATATTTCAAAAATAAGTCCTGAAGAGAAAAACGATCCTGCAAATAAATTTAATTTAAAAGAATGGAAATTACAAATCCCGGGTCCAAAAGATATTTTAAATTTAGAAAACGATTCATCACAGTATTTTTATTTAAATAAAAATACTGTGATGGTTTTTTGGGTAGATTGTTCAGAAAAAGGAACTACAAAGAATATTGTTTATGTAAGATCAGAATTGCGTTATTTGTTAAATTGGAAAATCGATGAAAATTGCAAAAGGACAGCTATTTTGAGAATAATTTTGAATTTATATCCAAATAAGATTACAATTTGAAAAATACATAGATTTACTAAAACCGGTGAATATGACCCTGCTTTATTAAGTAGTTGCTTTAACTTACAGTATTTTAAAAACATTGGCCCAGAGACGAATCGAACGTCCGACCAAAAGTTTAGGAAACTTCTACTCTATCCCCTGAGCTACTGGGCCATGATTGATGTATACCATATTTTAAAAATCTAGTCAAGAATTGTGGCTTATTAAAGATTTCTTTATTAGTTTTATGTATATGCATTGAAATAATGTCGTATGATATTAAATTAATTCAGATATTACCCTTATAGTATTTATTATTAAATATTGCAAAATCTGATTCAATATAGTAGAATTAAGCGTTAATTATTTATAATGCTATTATCTTGAATTTTATTCATATAATAATATATTCAATAATGAGAAAAATAATAAATTATTTTTATATTATTATATTCTTTTTCAGTTCGACTATCTATATATCAGCAGAAAATTATTATTTAAAAGAAAACTGGTTTTATACCTGTACTAATGATCCTTCATCATGGAAACCAATTGATATTACAAAATCATTAAAAGAACAGGGGATTATTTTAAAAAAAGGAGATTATATCTATCTGAAAACAACAATTGATCTTAAAGATGTAAAAAATAAATTGGGTGATGACTCAGAGATGGGGGTTTATTTTGGAAAAATCGAAGGTTTTACGGATATATATTTAAATAAAAAATTTTTGGGTTTCTGGTATAATGAAAAAACAATTTTTTTTGAATTAAAAGATTATAAAACATTATCAAACATAGAAATATTGCTTAAAATTAAAAAAATATATTCTTTATATCCAAATGGTAGATTGGAGGTTGTTCCTTATATATGTTATTTTAGCACAATACAGAACCAATTCCTTATTTTGTATTTTTTGCAGATGCTAGTAGCCATTAGTATATTAATTATGGGTATTTATTATGCATTATATTATAATAAAAAGCTGAATAATTATGAATTTTTACTGCTTTTTGTTTTATGCTTTATGGTTTCAGTTTATTCTTTTGCCCTTTCACCTATCTGTTATTATTTAAATAGTAGATTTAATTTTAATATTGAATTCATGAATTTTAAAATTCGTTTGATTTCATTATACCTCCAGCCGTTTATCGGAATATTATTTACCTGTAAAATATTCCAATCTAATATTAAACTTTCAAAAATAATCATAATAATAACAGGAATGATTTCATTAATTTTGTTTATGTTTGTTATAATTGTACCGGAGATAGGCCTTATAATGGATTCATTAGTTATCTTTCATCCATTTACAATAATATGTGTTTGTATTTATATTTTTCAAGCATTCAACAGTTTAATGAAAAAAAATTATGATTCGCTTTATGTTTTAATAGGGTTATTCCTGTTTTCTGCATTTTCATTGCTTGATATTATTGATAATTGGCAGTTTGTTAATATTGTTAATAGACATCCTGTTTATACTTTTGGATTTTTCTTTTTTGATTTTCTCCTGGGAACATACCTTTCCAGGAAATTTGTTAAAGTGAATTTAAATTTATTAGAATTAACAAAAACATTGGAAAATAAAATAAAGGAAAGGACAAAAAAAATAGAAGAAATATCAAGGCATCGTACAGATTTTTTTGCAAATATATCACATGAATTACGTACACCTCTGACATTGATACTGGGACCTGTTGAAGAAATAATATCGGGTAAATATGGAAATTCTATCAATTATAATGATAATAAATTGAGAATGATACTATATAATGGAACAAAATTATTAAATCTTATAAACAATCTTTTAGATTTTACAAAAATAGAGTCAGGAAAAACAAAGATAAACAAACAAAATATAAATGTTTCCGAATTATTAAAGTTTTATGTATCAACAGTAAAATCCACAGCAGAAAACAGAGGATTAAACATAGTATTTAATGATAATAATACTGAAGGCAGATTAATAGCAAATATTGATAAAGAAATGCTTGAAAAAGCGATATTTAATCTTATTTTTAATTCATTGAAATTTACAGACAGAGGAGGTCAGATAATAGTACAGCTTGATAAGATGGAAAACACATTTGAAATAAGTATTAAGGATAACGGAATAGGAATACCTAAGGATAAACTTGATACAATATTTGAAAGATTTACACAGCTGGACAGCTCTGTATCAAGAAAATATGAGGGAACAGGAATAGGGCTTGCACTGACAAAAGAAATTGTAGAGATGCTTGGAGGGAAAATATCGGTTAAAAGTAAATTGAATGAAGGCTCAGTGTTTACAATCGAACTGCCTTATGAAATGAATGAAGATAATATATTGATAGATGAGATTGATGATTTAAAAGATATAAAATCACATGTAATAACAGAAATGAAGGAAGAAAATAAAGATTTAAATATAGTTAAGGATGATGAGGAAAAATCGAGAAAAGAAAGGAAAAAGATATTGATAGTTGAAGATAATATCGATATGCAGAAATATTTAAAATCGATATTGGAAGATGAATATGTAATGAGTTTTGCATCAAATGGAGTTGAGGGAATAAAAAAGGCAGAGAAAGATAACCCTGATTTAATACTGGCGGATGTAATGATGCCGAAGATGGATGGCTATAAAATGACGGAAATGATAAAATCAAAGGAAGATTTTAAAGGAATACCTGTAATACTATTAACGGCAAAAGCAGATATATTCATGAAGGTAGAGGGATTTAAAAGAGGAGCAGATGATTATATAATAAAACCATTTGACTCAAAGGAATTATGTGCGAGGATAAGAACACATATTAGTATAAAAGAATTAAGGGATAAGGAGATAAGAAGTAAAGAAGAATTAGAGAAATTATTAGATGAAAAGATAAAAGCACAAAGGCAATTGGTTGAAAGTGAAAAGAGATTCAGGGAGATGGCTGAAAATCTTCCGGTGGCAATAATAGAAATTGATTTTAAGCATAAAACAACTTATGTAAATAAATATTCAAAAGAATTATTAGGTATATTGATAGGTGATGATTTATTAGATTATTTTGATATAAAAATAAAGGATAAAATAAAGAAGAATATTGTAAAATTATATCAAAAAGATAGTTTAGAGATAAATCAATATGAGTTAAAGAGTAGGAATGGAGAAAAAATAAAAGCATTGATAAAATTTAATACATTATATAAAGAAAATAATGTAGAAGGAATAAGAGTTGCAATATTTGAACTTGAGCCTAATTGCAATATAGTGCTAATGCCGGATAAAACATTTTATGAGAAATACGGCATATCAGAGAGAGAAAAAGAAGTAATAATGCTGTTGGTAAAAGGATTAAGTTATAATGAAATTGGAGAAAAACTGTTTATTTCATATAAAACAGTAGATAAACATGTAAGCAATATATATGAAAAAACGAGTGTGAATAACCGTTTTAGCTTAATAAATTTAATCCAGGGGTCACAAGAAATATAAACTTTTCAAACATCAAACTAATGTTATCTCATTTCATTAATTCATCATTTTATAATAATATTAATAAAATCTGTATAAAATAGGGAGAATTCCTTATTGTAATTTATAATCAACAAGTATAACATTATTCTCATTATAACAACTAAGTTCTGTATATATAAAATAATTAACTATTAGGTAGATAATTACACTTGAATAATTATTGTTAGAAAAGCTGTAATGCTTTTTAAATAAAAAAAAATAAGGAAGAAAAAAATGTTAAAAAAAATTTTAATGAATTTTTTTACGATTATGCTTATATGCATAATTTTTTCAGGTTGTAGCCAACCTGTTGACAGTCAATCAGTTGATGAGAAAACACAAATTGTTGTTGAAGAACAAAAAGCAGGAGAAATGAATGATCAGGATGAGATCAAACTCATGCTAAATAAGATTAAAAGCATGGGTTTTGATACTAATGATTATTTCATTTTTGATGAAATAATCATAGTAGAAGGGGATATTGCTTTTGAGATGGATGAGTTAAGAAAGCAAATTTCATTGCAAAATAATACTCAATCCGAATTAGAAAGGCAATTTGCCCATATTTACACAATTAGCCCGCAGCGTGCATCTCAAACTATTAAAATATATTATCTTGATCAAAATGTTGCTCCAATATTTAAACCGCTTCGCTATGATTGGGCTAATGCTTTTGACAGAGCTATCAATGATTGGAATAGTACAGGTATTATTCATTTTGAAAGAGCATCTGTATATACATCAGATTGTATGATAATTGCCGGCTGTTATGCTGGTCAAACATTTGTTGCAGCATCGACTTTTCCTTCTGCTACACAGGATACTCCAGGTACTTTGATTTGTGTTAATTATGATGCTGATAGCTTAAATCTAACTAATTCTCAAAAAGAATGGACAGTAGTCCATGAGCTTGGACATTCTATTGGATTAAGACATATGAATATTAACGAGTCAGATAGATTGCATATACCTGGTACACCTGACACAGACTATTCGTCAGTGATGTATCCAAATCCTTATTATGTACCAAGCTGGAATGGTTTTTCGACAGGTGATATGCAGGCAATTTCGTATCTATTTAATAATAATTCACCATACATAATTCTATATGAACATGTTAATTATGAAGGTAAAAGATGGATTGTACGTGGGAACAATCCTTCCCTATGGTTTGATGGATTTAATGATATGGCTTCATCAATAAGAGTCTTTAACAGTGCCAGGGTAATATTATATAAAGATGTTGATTATAAAGGCAGCACACCTCTTATAACAACGATTGATGTACCAGACCTCTGGGCTATTGGTCATAATGATGAAATTTCATCTGTTCTATTTTATTAAAATAGATAATTTTTACAAAAGACAGTTTGAGTATCATTATATTCAAGCTGTCTTTAAATGAGTTAAAAATTATAATTATTGAATAATATCATTACTAAAACAGTAAATGTTTAATATAAAAAATTAAAATAATCAAAAAGGGGAAAACATAAAAAAAACTAAAACAATTTTTTTTTGTTTTATATACAGGAATGTTCTTTTACAAATATAATATTTTTTTAATTATTTCATATAAAACTGTAGATAAACATATAAGCAATTATATATGAAAAGATAAGTATAAATAACCGCTTTAATTTAATAAATTTAATCAAGGGGACAGGAGAAATATATATTTTTCAAATATCAAATTAATATTATCTCATTTCATTAATTCATTATTTTATATTAATAATGGAAAAATCTTTAATAAAATAAGGAGAATTCCTTATTGATTATTGATAAATAGGGAGTTCTCCTTATTGAATTTGCTAACAGGTATTATATAATTTAAGCAAAATAATTATATTTAATAAAGGATATTGATATTATTAATAAAGTTGAAAAAAAATTAAAAGAATTACCTGCTATCAGCTATAAAGTTGTATTTTCAGGTTTTAGTAAAAATCTTGAAAAAAAATATTTTAATAATTTATTCTATAATTCATTGATAATTATTCGTTTTAATCTTATTAGTTATTTATTTATTTATATAGTTTTTGGTATTGTAGATATTTTTACAAATCCTTTAAGCAGGCATTTATCCTGGGTATTATGTCCTATAATGCTGGCAGTATTTCTTTTTACTTTTAAAAATTTTTTTAAGAAATTTATTTATCCTGTGTTAATTTTATATTCATTGATGATAGCAATAGGAGTTATTGTTGCAATGATTATTAATAGCAATATAACTTTTATATACTATTCAGGCTTGGTTCTTGTTGTTGTTATGTCATATATAGGATTTCGTATTCCTTTTATTTATTCTTCAATTACCGGTGTGATAATTTTTATTATATATGAAGTATCCAATATTTTTTTAAAAAAAGAAATAGGTATTTTTATTAATGAAAGTTTTTTGCTTTTAATTGTTAACAGCCTTGGGATGATAACAAATTTTTTTTTAGAGTACTATATGCGTCATTCTTTCTTATTAAGGAAGAGAATTCAGTATGAAGAAGAACTTAAAAAAGAAAAAGCCAAAAAGGAAATATCAAAAATTAAAAAGGAAAGGGATTTTATTAAAAAAATAAATACATTAAAAAATGATTTTATTGCCAATATGAGTCATGAAATAAGAACACCGTTAACTTTAATCATAGGACCTCTTGAAACAATTTTATCAAAAGAATATGGCGAGGTATTTAAATATGATGATGTAAAAATAAAAACCATGTATTATAGTAGTTTAAGATTGTTAAAATTGATTAATAATATACTTGATTTTTCTAAAATAGATGCAGGTAAGCTTAGGGTTGAGAAAAAGAAAATAAATATTTCAAAATTATTACAATTTTATATTGATTCGGTTAAATCTAGTATTGAAAATCGCGGTCTGGTTATAAAATATATTGATAATGTGGGTGTTAAATTTATTGTTAATACAGATATAAATATATTGGAAAAAGCTGTATTTAATTTAATATCAAATGCATTAAAATTTACTCCGGAAGGCGGACAAATAATCATTCTACTCGATAAAAGAGAAAATTGCTATAATATTTCGATTAAAGATACAGGTATTGGAATACCAAAAGATAAAATTAATAAAATATTTGATAGATTTCATCAACTCGATAATCAAATTTCAAGAAAATATGAAGGTACCGGAATAGGATTGGCTTTGACAAAAGAACTTGTAGAAAAATTGGGAGGTCAAATTCTTGTTAAAAGCAAATTGCATGAAGGATCAACATTTACAATTACAATACCATATGAAAAAATAGAAGATAATGATATCGATGTAAATGAAAATAATTATGAAATAAAATCCTATTTATTACCTGATTTTAAGAATAATAACAAATTTATGAATAATAATTTAAAAATATTTGAAAGTAATAAAAAAATAATACTAGTTGTTGAGGATAATCCTGATATGCAGAGTTATATATACTCTATACTGGATAGGTATTATATAGTAAAAATAGCAAGGAACGGGATAGAAGGACTGGAAAAAATATATAAAAATAAACCTGATTTGATTTTAGCTGATGTTATGATGCCGGAAATGGATGGATACAAGATGACTGAGATAATCAAATCAAGGGAAGAATTAAAAGGGATACCTGTTATTATATTAACTGCAAAGTCCGATTTGTTTAAAAAATTAATCGGATTTAAAAAAGGTGCTGATGATTATATAGTAAAACCTTTTAATACAAAGGAATTACTTGCAAGAATTGAAGCTCATCTTAATATTAAAAAATTAAGAGATGAAACAATAATACAGAAAGATGATTTACAAAAAGTATTAAATGAAAAAATAATTACTCAAAAGCAATTGGAAGAAAGCGAAAAGCGTTTTCGTGAAATGGCGGAAAATATTCCCATAGCAATAATGGAAATTAATAAGAAAGATAAAATATATTATGCAAATAAGTATTCCCGGGAAATATTGGGAATATCTAAAAATGATGATTTATTTGATTATTTTGATGCAGCGGATAGTAATAAAATAAAAATAATTAAAGAAGAATTATTTTATAAAAAAAATATTGAGATGAATCAATATGAATTAATAAAAAAAAGCGGGGAGAGGATAAAAGTCCTGATGAAGTTTAATTTATTATATAAAGAAAATAACATAGAGGGGATAAGATTAGCTGTATTTGAATTAGAAAAAACGAATTGTAATATATCTTTGATACCCGATAAAATATTTTATGATAGATACAGGATATCAGAACGTGAAAAAGATGTAATAATGCTTTTATTAAAAGGACTAAGTTATAAAGAGATAGCCGGTAAATTATTTGTATCATTTAAAACAGTAGATAAACATGTAAGCAATATATATGAAAAAACAAATGTAAATAATCGTTTTAGTTTGATAAATTTAATCCGCGGAATATAAAATAATAAACCATTTCAATAAAAAATTTAAAAATTTCTTAAATACACTTCATTAAATTAAAAAATGTTTATTAAAAAATCAGGAATATTCCTTATTGAAATTTGTATTAAATAAGTATTACATTAATTTCATTAAATTAAGTTTTAAATGAAATAATTTACAGACTAAATATTTACAGTTAAAAAAAGCTGTAATGCTTTTATATAAAAAATATTTAAAGGAAAAAAGATGAAAAAAATTAAAAAATTATTCTTATTTTTATTTATCGGGATACTATTTTTCTTAATAGTATATACGTGCACTATTCCGGAAGCTTCTTCGGAAAAGAAAAACACTACCAAAGAAACAGTTTTGGTATCTGATGGTTCAGCAGCAGAAAAAACTATAGGCGGCTATCCTGCCGGTATGCCTTATATTAATATTGAAGCAAGTATATGGGCTAACTCGTCTGATACACTGGTAAAAAAGTATAACGATTGGAAGGCTATATATGTTATAAGCAGTGGTTTCAGCGGTCAATTAAGGGTAGTAAGGGATAAATTAAGCCATTTAGATACAGTATCGGAAGGTATCGGATACGGTATGCTTTTGGCTGTTTATTTTAATGACAGGACAACATTTGACGGTTTATATAAGTATTGTAAAGCTCATTTTATTAAGGTTAATGGAGTCACAGTTCCATTAATGCATTGGAAAGTTGATCAATACAGTAATAATGTCAGTGAATTTAATGATTATGTGCAAGATGATACAAGAATAACGGCAAATGGTAAATATTATAATAGTTATGTAGCGATGATCCCTCATGGGACTGTTTATGGTAATTTAACCAATGGTAAAATTTTTATAACAAAGGATGACAGTAATTGGGATCCTGTCAGGACTGCACTTGACAATAATCCTAATTATTACCGTATGTGTCAAAATCCGAGAGGATATAGCAGTGCAACGGATGCTGATGAGGATATTGCAGCTGCATTATGCTTTGCACATAAAAAATGGCTTAGCAGCGGTTCTTTTAACTACTCTCAGGAAGCAACTGATATGATAAATGCAATGAAGCAATATGATTTTACATCAGACGGTTTTATAAAAGGCGGTAATACATGGGGTGGTCAAAACGGGTGGAATCCAAGTTATGTTACTCCAGCATATTACAAAAATGTATTTCAGAAACATACCGGTGATACATTTTGGACTACAGTTTATGACAGGATGTATACTGAGTTAAATCATGTTAAAAATACTATAATTTATAGTTATGGCACCGGTTATGTTTTTTTTCCAGACTGGTGTGATACAACATACAGTGGATTTAAGCAGGCAACTACTGCAACCGATAGGTTATATTACTCTAAAGGTAAATCAGGAGACTGCTTGCCGGATGTAGATCCGGATCCTAATGATCAATATGCCCTTAATGCATTATGGTCTGATGACCCCGAAGCTAAAAAGAAAGAAAATTATACTGCACAAATGTTAAGTTTTAATCTTTATTATGATGCAATAAGAGTGCCGTGGAGAATAGCAACCGATTATGCATGGGGCGGAGATAAAGCCTTGGATATCCAAAATGTTAATCAGCAATCATTTTATGGTTTTGACAGGTTAAAAGCATCAGATAATAAAAATTTAAAAGACGGTTTTTTTGTAGACGGTTCGGCATGGAAATTTGAGTACAGGGATGGATTTAATAGATCACAAGGCGGTGCTCCGTCAATAACTTTCACCAGTATGGCGGCATGTTCTCAATTGGTATCTGGGGTGACTCCTGATTCCCGCTATTGGACAACGGTTAGGGATGAAAAGATAAGAAAGGGTGATTATAGTTATTATGGAAATACATTAAATGTGTTAGCATGTTTATTTTTAACAGGAAAATTTGTAAATCTTTATGATGATAAATTTACCAGACCTGATGATCTTATGGCTCGATTTTACCGTTATTGGAATGGAAGTCTTGGCGATCATTTTTATACTATAGATTATAACGAACTTGGCAGCGGTAAATGGGGATGGAATTATGAAAAAACGTTATGTATGGTCTATAAGCCGAATGTCATAGATAACGGGAAAACTGTTGCTCTTTATCGGTTATGGAATCCAAATACTACTGATCATTTTTATACTACAGATTATAATGAAGCAGATACAGCTGTAAAATATTATGGTTACAAATATGAAGGAATTGCTTGCAATGTATATTCTCCTGATTCACCGCAGCCGGCAAATACGATACCAGTTTATCGTTATTGGAACTCTGGTTCGGGTGATCATTTTTATACTATTGATTATAACGAACTTGGCAGCGGTAAATGGGGATGGAATTATGAAAAAATTGCCTTTTATGCTTATGAATCACAATAAGATTTGTTAAAAACAATTATTTTATTAATAATTCTGCCCTGATGTAATTAAAAACACCAGGGCATTTTCTTTTAAAATTCATTTGGTGTATACTTGATATCAAAATAAATAGATTGCTTAATATTAATATTTCCGGCTTGACATTAATCATTTTAAATAAGTATAATAATTACTAAATGATTACAATTTATTCTCTACCTATGTTCATTGCATCTTCTACAAATATAATTTTTTTTATTATTTTTTTGATTTATATAATTTTATGTTTTAAATCAAGAGAAAATCATAAATATTATGAGTCATATATTATATTTACTATTTTAGCATTTGTTAATTTTATATATGCTTTAAATTTTGGTCTTCTATTAAATCTAGGCAGTAATCTTGATTTATTAAATATTACAAACAGGATTACTTTAATATCAAGTGCTTTTGTAATAACATTATTAATCCATTTTTCAAAAATATTCTTTAAAATTAAGGATAGAGGATTAATATATTATTTTTATGGATTTGATTTTATTTTTGCTGTTTTATTATCTATCAATACACCATTATGTTTATATAAACAATTTTATAAAACCTGTGATTATTATACCGGATTAAAATTTGGTCCATTGTTTAATATCTGGGGAGTATATATGCTTTTTTTATTGATATATGCATTTTCATTTTTAATATATGGTTTTATTAAATTTAGGAAAAAATTTAATAATGAACGATATCCGTTTTTTATTCTTATATTTGCTTCATTATCATTGATTATTGCCGGGGCATTGGATGCCCTGACTGCAATAAGGATTACTGATCTTCCTCCTTTAAGCTGGATCGGCTCTTTAACTATTGCCTTATCTATCGGTATAGTATTAATAATGACAATTGAGGAATTAAATCAAAAAAATAAGGAGTTATATGAGGAAGTAATACATGACAGCTTAACAAATGCATTTTCAAGAAGTTATTTTGAAGTGGAATATGAAAAAACTTTTAATCTTCTTAATCGTGAGAATCATAATAACTATCTTGTTATTTTAGATATAGATAATTTTAAAAATATTAATGATACTTACGGTCATCTTGCAGGGGATCATGTTTTAATCAATCTTGCAGGTATAATAAAGGAAAATTTACGAAGTACGGATATTTTTGGGCGTTTTGGCGGAGATGAATTTGTTATATTAATAAAAAATGTACCTGATGACAATACTGCATTACATTCTATAAATAGATTGAAAGAAAATATACAATTATATCCGTTTAAGTATAAAAGACATAAGATTAATATTACATGCAGCTTTGGAGTAGTTAACTTCAATCAAAGTATCTATAATAAAAATATTAATAAAGAAAATGTTTTTGCTGTTGCGGATACTGCTCTTTATAAATCAAAGGAATTGGGCAAAAACAGGATCGAATTCTTAAATCCGGCGGAACAGGTAAATATAATTTAAATGATTATTTAATATGTTTTAATATTATAATGACCGTTGTTTTTAATTATTTCAATTTTAAAATCAAAAAGAGCTGAGATGTTTATACTGTTTAATATATCTTTTTTTTTACCGTCTTTAAAAATTTTTCCATTTTTTAACATAATTACTCTATTAATTTCCGGGATTATATCATAGATATGATGTGTTACCATTATAATTGTTTTACCATGTTTTGCGATTTTGCTTATATATGAAAGGAATACATAAGTCGATTTTATATCAAGATTGGCAGTAGGTTCATCCAGGACAAGTACATCCGGATCATTAACAAGTGCTCTTCCTACAAGGAATCTGTTAAATTCTCCACTGGACATTTGTGATAATGTTTTATCCGATAGTTGAGATATATTTAAAAAATCCATTATTTCATTGGATTTATTTTTCATTGTTTCGTTAATTTTATGAGTGCTGTATATACCAATGCTGCCGAAAAATCCGGATAATATAGTTTCTATACCGGTGCAATTTAAATTATAAGATGCTTTTAGATTATCAGATACGATACCGATTTTTGATCTTAACTCAAATAGATCCCAATTTGATTTTCCAAATAATTTAACATAGGATTTATTAGTATAAAAAGGGTAATAATCTTTTGTAAAAAGTTTTAATAAAGTTGTTTTCCCGGATCCGTTAGGGCCTATAATTGCAGTATGCTCTCCATTGTCAATTGATAATGAAATAGAGTCAAGCAGTGTAAAATTTTCTTTAATAACCGTTGCATTTTTTAATTCAATAATATTGTTATTCATTGTTTTATAAATATATCTCCATTTTTTGGCGCACAGGCAGTAATTTCTCCCTTGAAAACGAGTTGATTTTCATCTAATATTTCCAGGTTTATATTTTCAATATCATTATTTAAATTAAAATCTTTGTTTTTGATATATAATGTAATTATTTTACCTGATATTTCAAATATACCTGTTATTTTACCGATATTAGAGCATAAATTTATTTTTAAAATAAACTCATTATTATTATATAGATTTAAGAACGAAAAGTTATCGTTTTTTAATTTATATTTTCCATAAATAATACTGTTATCGCTTAATTTTGATAAAAAAGCATTAAATACCCATCCTGTTTGATTTTCAAATTTTATCATAAACCAGTTTCCCGGTTGATTATCTATGATATCTACCGGACCATCCTTATTAATTATTTCCAATTTCTCTTTATATGGAATTGCAGTGATTATATTGCTGTTTAATGAAGGTTCGCTTCTCATATTTAATCCGGATCTTACATTGACATACATATATTCTTTATTATTTTCATCCGCATTAATAATTTTTATAATAGTGAAGAGATTAATGATAAATAATAAGATGAATAATATATTTTTCATATTGTATATACTCTTTTACAATATTATAAATTTATTATAGATAATCTTACTAAAATAAAAACAGGTTAATGTCAATGAATTAATTAGGAATGAAAGATTATTTTTATTAAAATTTAATATAGTTATTAAAAATTATGGTTTAAATTATTTACCATAACGCCTCTTAAAAAAGAGGCGTTATGTATGGTATTGGAAAAGACTAAATCCACAAAGATGTAAATTATGTATTCTTTTATTATTTTAACTTTTTAATCATCTTGATCATCATCTGCTTCATCTTCAAAATCTATATCCAACTTAACAAGACTTGCTTTTTCTTTTAATGCTTTGCTGAAATTTGCTTTAGGTACATACATTTCCGGTTTAGCAGGTATTGTAATTTTTTCACCAGTTGATGGATTGACACCGATTTTAGCTTTTTGAGCAGCTCTCTTTTTAAGAAACATATTACCTATTCTGCCCAGTGATACTCTCTCACCAAGAAGCATGCCGCATTCAAACATGTAAAGAAAATCTTCAATTATCTGTTTTGCTAGCTTTTGTGTTATGCCATTTTTATTGGCAACATATTTTATCATGGATTTCATTGTAAATTGATCAAGCAGATCTTCATCATTGATACTTATGGACCTGTTTAATTTGACAAAACCATTTGTTAAAAAGATGGTTGCTTCTCTAATTCTCTTGTCCTGTTCTTCGAGATCAATACCTTCTTTGCAAACAGCGATTTTTAACAGGTTTGAGGTGTTTTTAATTTTTCCTTCCGTAAAAGAAGCACCTTTGTCGACATTTACATCTTCTTTAAAATTGATACCATCCATTATCACAATATCAGGAACATCAGCTCTTAATTTAATACTTGAGTATTCAACATGTCTTACCTTATTTTGAAGGGTTGTAACGCTTATTAATGATCCTGAATATGTTAATAAAAGTGCTCCTCTTGTGTCATCTTTTGCTAAAGTTTCAATTTCTATCATATCCAGAGATTTTATTTGTTCTTCAAACATTTTCTTTTTTTCAAGCCAGTTTGTTGTTATTAAATTTATTGATTCTTCATTATACGGCAGCCCGGATGACTTAGTAACGCTGTCAAGATGCTTTTTAATTATTTCCGGTAATTCATTTATATTTTCCATATACTAACTCCTTATTTTATTATTATAATTATTATATATCATGGTGACATATTATTGAAATTAATTATTATATATTTCAAGAATAATTTTAATTTCCATACCAAAAGGTATAAAAAAAATACATAAAATATTTTTTTTAAAATTGACAGTTAGTAAATTCTTACTTATAATTGTTTTTTATAATTAAAATTAAAAAGTGGAATTTTATGAAAATAGTAGTAATAAACGGAAGCCCCAAAGGGAATGATTTAAGTATTACAATCCAGCATATAAAATATTTACAAAAAGAATTTTCTGAAAATGATTTTGAAATTATTCCTGTTTCAAAAAAAATAAAAAAAATTGAAAATGATAAAAATTTTTTTGATTCTATTATGCTGTCAATTAAAGAATCTAAGATTGTTATATGGGCTTTCCCTGTTTATTTTTATATGATTCCCGGACAATTAAAAAGGTTTATAGAAATTATATTTGACAGGAAAATAGAAAATATATTTAACGGTAAATATTCTACTGCAATTTCTACATCCGGAGGGGTTTTTGATTATCCTGCTCATGAATATATACATGCTGTGAGTGAGGACTTGGGAATGAACTTTATGTCCGGGTTTTCCTTTAATTCTGTTACGGAAAAAGATTTGTTAAAACCGGTATTTCAAGAATCATATAAGTCTTTTTTTAATTATTTAATATATAATGCTAAAAATAATATAAAATTAAGAAGGCAAAATAATCCAATAGAATATAGCCGTAAGGTATTTAATCCAAAGATCAATTATAATTCAGAGGTGAAAAGAAAAGATAAAAAAATATTGTTACTTACAGATCATTTAGCCGGTACAAATCTTGATCATATGATTAAATTTTTTATTAATGAATTCGATTATATTATTGAAATCATAAATATCAATGAAATAAATATAAAAACAGGTTGTATCGGATGTGTACAATGCCAGTTTACCGGTAAATGTATCATTAATGATGATATTAAGAATATTATTGAAGATAAAATGATTCATTCTGACGGTATTATTTTTGCAGCGGCAATTAAAGACCGTCATTTGTCATCTCAATGGAAAATGTTTATTGATAGAAGTATTTTTATTTCTAATAAACCTGTATTTCGGGATAAATATACTTTATTTTTAATAAGCGGGCCGTTGGCACAAGTCAGGCAAGTACTTGATTTTATGAATATATATGGTTCTGTAAGATCTTTTGAAAATATTGGGTTTTTATCTGATGATAATAGAAGTAATGATGATTTAACAGATGCAATAAAAAATATAGCAAGAGATTTTGAATACTATATAGAAAATAAGATTAAAAAACCATTTATATTTTATAATAAAGCATATCATTTATCAATAAGAGATATAATTTATACTTATTCTTCAGCAAAAAAATCAACATACAATTATTTTAAAAAACATAAATTATTTGATTATCCTCATAAAAAATTAAATCATTTCATACAGCATCATTTGTATAATTTTGTTTTTAATTTTCCTGTAATAAATAAAAAATTAAAGAAAAACGTTTTAAACATAGCAGTTAAACCCTTTAAAAAATTTTTACAAGACTGATTTTATATTTATAAAGATATTAATATTGTGATACTTTCCAAGTGTAAAAATAATTGGGTTTTCAATCCTAAAAAAATAAAAAAATTATAATTACCTTTAAATCATAAAATTTAATCTAACTATCAAGTTTTGTTATTGTCGTTTAATACCAAGCGGGGTACAATAGATAAAAGTTAAAATTTATTCCACTGTGAATAAGTCAACTGTAAACATAAAGATGCAGTCAATGAAGCAGATTAGGCTTTTGGATTATAATGATTTTTTATATCAAAATCATGGAATGTTTAATGGAATGTCCTTCGATTTTTTATCTACAGGTTATATTTTTCATGTATTTTAGTATCTATAAAAAGCTCGACTATATCTTTATTAAGTTTGCCTTCTTTTGCTTTATCTTTTAAAATTTTTAATGTTTCTTCAATATCAACCTTTTTTTTATAAGGTCTGTCCTCTGCAATAAGAGCGTCAAAAACATCAGCAACACATAATATTTGTGATTCTAACGGTATATCTTTCGCTTTTAATTTATTTGGATATCCGCTTCCGTCCATCATCTCATGGTGGGCATATGCAATTTTTGGTATATTTTTTAAATCAGCAGGCCAGGGTATTTCATCTAAAAATTTAAATGAATGAAAAACATGGCTTCTGATAAGATTTCTTTCATTATCTGTTAAACTGCCGTTTTCTATAAGATAAGATTTAAGTTCTTCATTGGTAAGATATGGCTTTACCTTACCATCGATTGTTATATATTTTAATTCGGCAAGTTTTTTTAAAGTATTTTTTTCTTTTATGGTAAGTTTTCCCGGTAGTTTTGCTTTTTCAAGAAGCTCAAAATATTTGTCAACTTTTATTAGTTCTTTTTCTTTATCATCCTTATTTTTAATATGTGCACCAATATGATATTTTATTGTTTCAAATCTTTCCTTAATATTTTCAAATTCACTCAGCATCAGCTTTTCACTTTTTGTTAAAACATATTCGCTTACACCTATTTTACCGAAGTCATGTAAGAGTGCAGCATATCTTATTGCAAGTAAATCTTCATCGCTAAAATTGATATTAATAAAAGCCGGCTTTTTTGATTTATTTATCTCTCTTGCCATTGCAACACTGTATATTGATACTCTTCTGGAATGCCCAGCTGTTGTAGGATCACGGCTTTCGACAGCTAGGGCAGATGCTTCAATAAAACTGTCGAAGATATTTCTTAATTCTTTATACAGCATCGTGTTTTCAAGACAAACAGCAGCCTGGGATGACAATGAATGTATCAGCCTTTCACATTTTGGATCAAAATCTATAACATATTTATCAGCTTTATTTTTAGAGTCAAGTTTGATATCCTTTTTCTTTTTTCTGTTAATAAGCTGTACAACGCCAATAACTTCATTAACATGGTTTATCATAGGTACGGTCATCATGGATTTTGTTATATAATTATTTGCCTTGTCAAAATTGCTGAAAAATTTATATTTTGCATTTTCAGGTATTTTATAGCAGTCTTTAATATTTAAAGTTTTCTTTTCGCTGGCTACATAACCCGAAATACTGTTTTTATTTATAGGTATTGTAAATTTTTGATAAATATTGCCCAAAGTATCATTTTGAGAATACTCAAAGCTTAACATTTTTACTTTAAGTACAGGGTCAATACCGGGAAGCACAATATAGATACTACCCCCGTCAGCCATCGTTATCTCACGGCAGGTTGTTAATATTTTTTCCAGCAGTTTGTCAAGATTGGTTTCAGCAGATAATTCTATCCCGATCTGATATAATTTGTTTAATTCTTCAACATAATCCACATTTCTTAAAATATTATTTATTGTAGAATATAATTTTATATCAAAAAATGGATAGATAATAAAATCTTCAAAATTTAATTTTAATATTTTAGCTGCATATTTCTTTTGGGATTTATTTATTATTGCAATAGGTATTAAATTGTTATCTTTCAATTTTTTAATATTTTTTAAAGAAAAGTCATATGGTTTATTTTTTTTTATTTTTGAAATTTTATGTTCCGTAAGATCAAATAATATTATTGAGTTGTGATAATTATAGTAATCATTGGTGATCCAATTAATTTTATAATATTTTTTTAATATAACTTTTAAATCTTTACGAATTTTATTATTCTTAGATAATAATAAAATTTCTTTTTTTTGTATCATACAAGCCCTTAATTTATTATATTTTTTTGTCTGTATTATTGTCAATGATTATATAAATGTTATTATTAATACCTTATAATAATTATACTTCTAATATTATATAATTCTCTATGCCAAATGGTATGTATTTAAAAATAATTTATTTAATGGTTGATTTCGTTATAAACTTCAATTATTTTATTAATAGTATCTGTTATTGAACTTCCTGCAAAAATTACACCGTCCTCGTGCCCTTTCATTACAATAACAGCCGGGTCAGGAATATTATTATCCTTCATTATTTTTATTATTTCGTTATATAATAAAAAGCTGCCGTATTCTGCTTCCTTTGGTGTACTTAAACAGTCTTTAGAAAGCAGATATTCCCATATTTTTTTTGAATGAATATGAGCTACTAAATTAATATTTTTGTTATAATAATAACATGCTGCATGTGTTAAGGTTTCCGATGAAGGAAGAGCAGGTCCTTTACAGGAAGCAGAATTTTCTCTAAAATTTACATCATTAATAATTAAATAATGATTGCCGTTTAGATTATCTAAATGCCCTGTCTGAGAAGCGGTTATTATAAACTTATTTTCTTTATATCTCATACTAATATTACCGTATCCCAGTTTTAATTTTTCATCAAATCCAATTAACTTTAATTTATGCAGTTTATTCCTATTGTATTCTAAATCCTGCCATATTTTCTGATCAAGAGCGGGAGTTTTTTGACGATTTGATATATTAAATTTAATTACACCTTCATTCAATTTTATTCTCCAAAAAAAAATATTTGTTTTTAATAATAAAGATATGATAATATATAATTATTAATAATTAAACAAGGTATTATTATGAAAAAAATTATAATATTTTTTATTATTTCTTTATCTATTTCGATGCTATTAAATGCCGATGATTATGAAAATTTTAATTTTGGATTATCTATTGCAGGCGGGGGAAGGTATGATCCTGTTAGAATGTGTATAGCAAGTCCCGCAGGTTTTCCCGGGGGACCGGCGTTTGAGTTTTTAGGATTGGTTTGTGAATACAGGTTTAATAAGATAATTGGAGTCGGGGCATATATACCTGTCGGCAGACCGATACTATTTGCTGCTGCTTTTCATATGCTTCAGTTTTTACCGGAGTTTTTTGTATTATCCATCCATATACCGGTATATAAAATTTTTGAGTTTGTATTCAATATTGCACATGGTATTAGCCTGCATTATGGACCTGATTATCGTTCTGATATTAATAATAGGGGCCCGAGTTTTTTTGCTGCGGGGCCTAGATTCAGTATTTTGTTTGGTGCACATATAACTATTAAAAACAGATTTATCCTGATAATAGGTGCTAAACCATATTTTGAGTATCTGGTATCCAGATATATACAGGGGCCTGTTGCAGGAGGAGAATTAGATATACAATTTAGATTTTCATTTAAAACTGGTAAAAAATAACATTATTCTTTATTCTTTAATTTATAAAAATTGTTCCTTTTTATTATATCCGGATTCATCTATATATTTAAATTTCTGAATCCTGAAATTTAATGTATCAACAGCATAAATGTTTTTTTTAGCATCAACAGCAATACCATGTATAATATTAAATTGACCGTCATTTGATCCGTATGATCCCCATGATTTTATATAATTCCCATCAGGATTAAAAACCTGTATTCTATGATTTTCAGTATCTGCAATATAAACATAATTATCATCATCTGTTATAATTGCCTTTGGGTTATGAAATTCACCGGGATTTATGCCGTAATTTCCCCATGATAAAATATATTCACCATCTTTATTAAATTTTTGTATCCTGTTATTCCATGAGTCTGCTATATAGATGAACCCGTTTTTGTCTGCTGTTATTCCATGAGGTATATGAAATTCTCCTATATTTTTACCCTGCTGTCCCCAGGTTTTAATGAATTTACCATTGTTTGTAAATTTTTGTATTCTATGATTACCTGTATCCGCTATATATACATTATTATCATTGTCTATTGCAATACCAAAAGGCATTAAGAATTCTCCCGGTTTAACACCTTCATTACCCCATTTTGTAATAAATACTCCGTCTTTATTAAATTTCTGCACTCTATGATTCCCTCTATCCGTGATGTAAATGTTGTTATCTTTATCTACAGCTATACAATATGGGAAACAAAATTGCCTGTTTTTATTTCCCTGATTACCCCATTGCAGTAAAAATTTTCCGTTTGCATCAAATTTTTGCACTCTATGGTTTAATGTATCAATTACATAAGCATTATTTTTTGAGTCAATACAGATATCATAAGGATAATCAAAATTACCTTCATCTGTACCCTGACATCCCCATTTACAAATATGGATAAAATTTTTTTCAAGTTTCATATTCATTTTGGCCCCTTTTTTTATTTTTTTAATTAGTAATCGTTGGAATACTTGTTAACATTCGTTTTTTTGTATAAATTTAGTCGATAAAAATATAAAAATCTTTTGTTTTTTTTACTAAAAAAACAGATTTTTTTAACATTTAATTTTGATTTTTAATTTTATTTATCAATTCTACCTTATTTTGTACATTGCACTTTTTATATATATTCTTCATATGATTTTTAACTGTATTAATTGATATATTCAGTATATCACCGATCTCTTTAATTTCCTTGCCTTCCATTAATTGTATAATGACTTCTTTTTCCCTGGAAGAAATATTATATGATCTGCAGTTTTTCTTAATAATCATTTCTTCATTTTTTGTAATATTTTCTTTAAGTTTATCTAATATTCTTGATCTTAATTTATAAATATTATTTTTTTTCATTGCTTTGTTTGTTTTTAGTATGGAGTCGATTTTTGCAATTAATTCATTTACTAAAAATGGTTTAGTTATAAAATCAATAGCTCCTTTTGTTAATGCTTTTATTTTTTCATTTTTTGATACTTTTGCCGTTAAAAAGATGAATGGTATACCGTTATAATTGCCGTTTTTGGTTAATTCATCATAAAATTTATAACCATCCATTATATCCATCATTATATCAGATATAATAATATGCGGTTTTGGTATTATATCCAGTTTATTTAACGCTTCTTGACCATTTTGTGCGATAAACACATTATATTTTTCATTCATACATTCTTGTAAATATGCCAATAACTCAATATTATCTTCAACTATTAATATGTTGCTTCTGCCTTTTTTATAAGTTTCATTTTTTAAATTTATATTTTTTATGGTGCTGTCCGGTATAGATAATTCTATGTTGTCTGATATTTCATCATTGTTTTTCAATATATGTTTCAATATATTTATTTTAAATTTAGTGCCTTCTTTTTCTTTACTTATTACTTCAATCGTTCCTTTTACGGAATCAATTATTTTTTTGACTATATTAAGCCCCATACCGATACCCTGAATATTGCTTTTTTTATGAGATGCCTGATAATAAGGTTCAAAAATATGTTTTATGGTGTTTTCATTCATTCCGATACCGTTATCTTCAACAATTAAATTTATATGATTTTTATCTTCATTTAAAATAATATTTATTATACCGTTGTTTTCAGTGTATTTGATGGAATTATCCAGTAAATTATTAATAACTCTATCAATCGCATATGGATCTATTTTTGTATAAAGATTATCTGTAATATCTGATTTGATTTTAATCTGTTTTTTATTGGCTAATTCTTTAAATAACAGGATTTTTTCATATATTAATTTTGATATATTAATTATCTGATTATGATTATAAAATATTTTACCTCTTTCGAGTTTTTCCATATCAAGGAAGTCGATCATGTTTCTTTTTAATTTATCTAAATTTTCTTTAATAATATTTAATTCTTCCGATTTGCCATAGCTTACCATAAATTTATCAAGATAATTACTTACCAGAGTTAATGGTGTTTTTGTTTCATGTGCTATGTTTATAAAAAGATTTGTTTTTTCATTAGTAGCTTTTTCCAGCTGTTTTGTTCTTTCTTTTACTTTTTCCTCCAATCTTCTGGAATAATCTTCAAGCTGTTTAGAATAAAGTTCGGTTTTTTTAACAGAGTTGGAATATTTTAATGATAAAATAAAAGATTGAGCTAAAATAAAAATAAATGTTCCTGTTGGTGTAAAAAATCCGATTTTAACTTGATAAAAGATATATATAATCTCACTTAAAATAGAATATATAAATATTATTAAACCGGCAATAAATAATACACTTCCTTCTCTTTTCCTGATAACAGTCAATATAATAACATATATAACATAAGCTACTGTTTGGATTAAGATGATATGATAGTACGGCATTATATTTGTAAAAAAATACACAGGGCTAAAAATTATTATTAATGAATATAGGATACTCAAAGAAAAGAAGCCCCAAAATATATATTTATTATATTCTGTTTTGTATAATGAATAGATAAAAACATTGAATCCGATAACTGCAGTCGGGACAGTAAGGTATTCCATCTTTTTTTGTATTAAATAAAACAGGATTTCATTAAAAAAATTATAATATATATCAGTTTCTATGAAGCATCTTATTGAGATTATAAAGCAAAATATGCTGAAAAATAACGGGGCTTTGTCACTTCTTCTTAATAAAAATATACCTAAATTATAAAGAGCTGCCATTATTATTAAACCATATAGGAAAATATTTTTATTTTCTGATTTTTTATTTTCTTTTAATATTTGATCAGGCGTGCCGAAGAGAACCGGATAAACTAAACCGGAAAATAAGCCGTCATGGTAGTTTGAGACTTGTATAATAATTTCTATATCATTTGATTCCGGATAAAAACTTGTAAACATGGGAGCTTCTTCAGGTATAGACGACTTTTTACTTTTACCTACTACACCTTTATATGAAACAAGTTTGTCGTTTATCCATAATCTGTAAGCTGAAAAAATACTTTTTGTTCTTAGTGCAAGAATTTTACCTTTTGCATCCAGCCTGATTCTTAACCTGTATGTAGCATAGCCTTTATTATTAATTTTAGTGTTTTCAATATTAATATTATTCCACTTTTTTGGTACATATGCATAACCGGTTATTTCCGGTTTTTTTTTCGATTTAAAATCATAAGGTGTATATAGTTTATTCCAGTAAAATTCCCATTCTCCATTTAATTTTACTGGACCTTTATCATTAATATCCCAATTTTTTAAATCAATAAAGCCATTATATGCAGTAGGTTCTTTTTCAAAAATATCATTATGACAACAAAGTAAAAGAAGGAAGAATAAAAATATTATTATTATTTTTTTATTCATAGATAATTTTCTTAACTTTTATAGATAAAATATACCATGAGATTATATTTATCTAATTTTTTTATAATAATTTATAAATTTTTATAAGATTTAAAGAATTAGTAATTTATTAAATATAAAAAATATTTGCATGATATTATAAAAAATCATTTTATAAATAGCAAGAAGAAAAGTATTAATATTATTGCTTAAAAATCAATATATTTTATATAAAAAATAGAATAAAATATATTAATTTTTGATATTTTATTAAAAGCATTTACCTTCTTTCTTTTTTAAACAAATACTTTGGCCGCATTTATAGCAAATTTCATTCTCAAGATTATTATTGGTGTAATAATTTTTTATATTATCTAATGTAGTTTCCGCAATATTTTTTAATGCTTCTTTTGTAAAGAATCCCTGATGTGAAGTAATCAAGACATTTGGGAATGTTAATAATCTGGCTAATATGTCATCGTCAATAATTGAGTTTGAAAAATCCTCAAAAAAATAATTGCTTTCCTCTTCATATACATCCAGTCCTGCATAGCCTATTTTTCCTGTTTTTAACCCATTAATTAAATCTATTGTATTTATTAATTGCCCTCTGCCTGTATTAATAATCATAACACCATCTTTCATTTTTTGTATATTTTGATTATTTATTAAATGAAACGTATCTTTGGATAAAGGGCAATGGAGTGAAATTATATCAGATTTTTTAAATAATGTATCCATATCAACATATTTAAAACCGATATCATCGGCATATTTGTTATCAGGGTAAAGATCATAAGCATAGATCTTCATCCCGAATCCTTTAAGTATGTTAATTAATATTTTACCTATTTTTCCTGTACCGATAATTCCGGCACTTTTATCATTCATATCAAAACCCATTAAACCATTAATATTAAAGTTGTTGTCATGAGTTCTGTAATATGCTTTATGTGTTTTTCTGTTTAAAGAGAGCATCAATGCTGCTGCATGTTCTGCAACTGCAAATGGAGAATATGCAGGTACCCGGACAACATGAATTTTTTTAAATATTTCTTTTAAATCAACATTATTATATCCTGCACAGCGTAATGCAATCAATTTTATATTATTTTTTACTAAAACATCAATAACAGGTTTAGATATTTCATCATTCACAAAGGCACATATAACATCAAAACCGTTTGTTTGAAAAACGGTATCAGGATTAAGTTTATTATTAAAATATTTAATATTAAAATTATATTTTTTGTTAGTATTGTTGAAAGATTCTATGTCATATGGCTTTGCATCAAAAAATGATATTTTAATATTTTTCATAGTAATTGTCCTTTTAATTTGTTACGGTATACCCGCTGTCTTCAATTGCCTTTTTTATTTTATCAAAAGAAACATTGTCTTCAAAATCTATTATAGCGGTATGATTTTTTAAGCTGACTTCGATACTGTTTATTCCTTTAATTTCTCCTACATTTTTTTCGATTGTCATTTTACAATGGTTGCAGTGCATTCCATTAATTTTAATAACCCTTTGTCCCATATAAAGCCTCCTTTTATACTTTTATTAATTATTATTATCTTTTTAACATTCTTCCTATAGTCTCTAATACTTCATCAATGACCTCTGTTTTACCCTCCTTAATTTGTTCTATAAAACAGCTTTTAATATGAGCCTTCAATAAAAGTTTGCTGACTCCATTAAGAGCTGATTGTACACTTGTTATTTGATTTAATATATCATCACAATAGACATCATTATTAATCATTTTTGATATTCCTCTTATTTGTCCTTCTATCCTGTTTAATCTTTTTATAATGTTATCTTTTATTTGTTTAGAATGATGTGCATTTTTCATTATATTTTATCCTTCATGATATATAGTATAGGTATCTAATCTATATTAATAATAACTTAATAATTAAAAAAATGTATTATTTTTTCACAATATTATTTTTTATATTCTGTTTAAGACAGCACTTAATTCTTCTACCGTGTATGGCTTTGATAAAACATCACAAAATCCATAATTTTTATAATTTGCCATTACAGGATCATTAGAATACCCGCTTGATACTATTGCTTTAATGTTTGGATTTATTTTTTTTAATTTTTCTATAATTTCTTTTCCTCCAATACCTCCGGGTATTGTTAAATCAAGAATAATTATATTAAAAGGTTTCTTGTTTTTTAATGCTTCTTTATATATTTTAATCCCTTCTTCACCTGATCTTGTACAAACGTATGTGAATTGTAGGAAATCCAGCATTTTTTCAATTGTTTTAAGTACAAAGGCATCATCATCAACAATCAGGATCCTTCCTGAGCCGTATTTTATATCTTTTTCTGGTTTATTGGATAAATTGATTTCTTTAATTATTGCCGGAATGAATATATAAAATACGGAACCTTGTCCGGTTGTAGATAATACATCAATATAGCCTTCATGTTTTTTTATTATAGAATAACTTGTTGTTAAACCTAAGCCGCTTCCTTTTTCTTTTGTTGTAAAATAAGGATCAAATATTTTATCTAGATACTCTTTCTTTATACCGCAGCCCTCATCCTTTATAGAAATTTTTATATATTTACCGGGATTCTTATATGGATTTTCATTTTCATCAATGATAACATTTTCTGCATTTATATATATCTTTCCTCCATTCAGCATTGATTGGCTTGCATTAATTATAATATTACTAATAACCTGAGTTATTTGATCTTGATCGACTTCTACATTCCATAAATCTTTTGGGATGTTATATTCCGAGATTATGTTTGTTCCATGTAAGGAAAAAGAAGAAATATTTTTTAATAAATCTTTTATAGATACTACTTTTTTATTTGGAGAATTATCTTTAGAAAATGATAATAATTGTTTGGTTAATTCTCTTGCATGAGTAGCTGCATTTAAAGCAGAAGTTATAAGCTCATAGCTTGGTTCGGATTTAGCTGTTTGTAATTTTACAAGCTCAAGGTTGCCTAATATAGAGATTAATATATTATTAAAATCATGAGCTATTCCTCCGGCTAATATCCCGATTGATTCATGTTTTTGACTTCTAAGCAATTCTTTTTCAAGTGTATTTTTTTCTGTAATATCTTTTAATACAATAACAGCTCCATTAATTTCTTTTTGTTTATTTAAAATAGGAGCAATTCTGTAATTAAGAATTTTTTCTTTATCTTTAAATGTAATATTTTTATATGAATTAATTTTTAATCCTTTTTTAATTGATTCATTTATATGATTAATGATCATTTTTTTTTCAGTATCTTTTATGGGAGCTAATATTAATTCTACATTTTTTCCGATAACTTGATTATTATCCCATCCGGTTAAATCTTCCGCAACTTTATTTAATAATATAATATTTTTTTTATTATTAATTGTGATTACACCGTCACCAATATTTTCCAGTGTTACATATAATTTTTCCCTTTCAGAGATTATTTCTGCTTCTGCTTTTTTTATTAAAGTAATATCAACTCCTATTCCAATTAAACCTGTCGGTTTTCTTTCTTTCATTAAAGGTGAGAGGTAAACTAATAAAGGCAGTATTTTTCCATCTTTTCTTATAATATTGTATTCTCTAATAGATACACTTTTTTTTAATATATCATTTTTTAAATTTTCTAATGCTCTTGTTTTATCATCAGGTATTAAAAAATCAAAGATATTCAAATTTTCATAAAAATCATCAGGGCCATATCCCGTAATATTATAAGCAGCTTTACTGAAAAATTTAATTTTTCCTTCTAAATCTAATTCGAATACTATTTGTGGCAATAAATCCGTAAGCTCTTTATATTTATTTTGACTCTCTTTCAATTTACTATTGATTATATTAATTTCTTTTTCGGTATCTTTTTTATGTTTGTTTTCTTTTGATATATATTCAGCATAATTATTAAATTTATTGATTAATAGATTTATTTCATTATTGATATCAGATGATAATTTTTGATTATTAGAATAATTATTACTGATTTTTTTTATATGAACTAATAAATCTTCAAATGAATTTTCAATATTATTATAGCCCATTAACATTTAACCTCAATAAAAAAATTTACTTTTTACCATAAAGATTATAGTTGTTTCTATATATATTGTCAAGTTAGCAAAGACAGTAACTATTTAAATTTTAAAATAAAAAAATATGGATATTAAACTAAAAATTATGTAAAATAACTTATATATGAAACAAATAATAATTATTTCTGAAAAAATAAAAGAATATATATTACTCCCTGATTATAATGCTTTTGATAATATTATTGTTACTGAAGAAATTACTGAATCAATAAGGACTTTCATAGATATTAGTGAAAAAGAATTAGTATGTTTACTTATATTTGCTTCTTGTGAAGAATGGGATATTGTTTCTTCTGTATTAAGTAATAAAAATAAATTGGAATACAGAGGAATATTGATTTGCCCTGTAAAAGAAAACAGCTTTTACCCAAATACATTTTTTAATATTCTGGATTTAAGAACTACATCTATTTCATCCTTAGAATTTCAATTTCTTGTGGAAAGAGCTTTTTTTCAAATGAAAAAAAGGCATATGCTTTATGATGAAAACATCAAATTAATAGAGTTAAAAGATACATATCATGATCAAGAGTTATTAGTTGCGATAGGCAGACATTTAACCATCCAAAAAAATCCTGATGAGTTATTAAAAACAATATTATATTTAAGTAAGAAAATCACAGGGGCTGACGGCGGCTCTATATATTTAATAGAAAAAGACAACAAAGGTAAAGATGTTTTAAAATTTAAAAGGTCCAATACATTCTCAAAAGATTTGCCATATGAAAAGCTTACAATAGATCTAAATAAAAATTCTATAGCCGGATATGTTGCATTAACAGGAAATGTGTTAAATATTGATGATGTATATAATTTAAGTATAAAGAGATTCCCCGGTATTAAACATAACTTAATGTTTGATAAAAAATATAAATACAGAACAAAATCAATGATCATTGTACCAATGAAAAATCATTTAAATGAGATTATTGGTATAATTCAATTAATTAATTGTAAGGAAAATCTTAACAGCGGAAATTGGACAGGAAATGAAGCATTTTCAATAAAGCTTATAACTAAGAAAGATTTTGATGAAAAGGTTTTTCCTTTTGACAGGCGGTATGAAAGTTTACTGGAAGCGATTGCAAGCCAAACAGCGATTGCATTGGAAAATGTCAGAATGATTAATAAAATCAGAGGGCAATTTGATGAATTTGTTAAAGCTTCTGTTTCTGCAATAGAATCCAGAGATCCAACAACATATGGACATTCTTTTCGTGTGGCAAAGATATGTATTGAAATTGCAAAGGCAATAAATTCTGAAAAAAAAGGTGTATTTAAAGATATATATTTTGATGAAAATCAACTAAAAGAATTGGAATACGCTGCCTTATTACATGATTTTGGCAAGGTAAACATTGATTTTAAGATTTTATTAAAAGCTAAAAAATTATTTCCGAAAGATTTTATTTTTTTACAACTTAAATTAGATTATTTATTTAGATGTATTCAGTTAAAGCACCTGGAAGAAGAGATTGGTAAAATCGGGAAGATACCGGTGAAAAAACACAAAGAAAATATTAATAGAAATCTTACGAATGATGATCAATTAAAAAAAATCGAAATAATAAAAGAAATAATTCATAAGCTTATTGAGCCGAATATTGATGAGGATGAAACAAAAAAATTAATTAAAATGCTGGAGAAAGAAATTAAAGGCTTAAAGTGTTATGATTTACAGGGAAATAAAATCGAAATAATAGATGAATTGGAAAAAATGAATCTTAATATACAAAAAGGAAGTTTAAATCAAAAGGAAAGGATTGAAGTAGAAAGTCATGTATTACATACCTATAATTTTGTTAATCAAATACCCTGGCCATCTGAGTTTAAAAAAATACCGGAGATTACATATAAACATCATGAATTTTTAGATGGTTCCGGATATCCTCAAGGATTAAAAGGTAAAAAAAACATACCGTTAGAAAGCAGGATCATGACAATTGCCGATATTTTTGATGCATTAACGGCAGCTGACAGGCCTTACAAAAATGCTGTGCCTATAAAAGAAGCATTAAATATATTAAAAGAAGAAGCCGCTAAAAATAAAATTGATGATGATATTCTTGATGTTTTTATTAAATATAAAGTATATAAAAAACTTTAATTATTCTATATATGGGATTGAAGAAATAAATTCTATTTTATCACCTATAGATAATCCAACTTTTTTAAAAAAACCTCTGTTAACTTCCAGAGCATATTGGGCTAATTTTTTTGATTTTATGGAAGTATTATCAAGGGGTTTCATTTCTTGTATATCAACAATATTAAAATTTTCATCTAAAAATGCAATATCAAGCGGAATAATTGTATTTTTCATATAAAAAGAGAGTTCATATTTTTGTTTGTATACAAAAAGCATTCCGCTATTTTTATTTAATTTTTTTCTATACATTAATCCTGTTTTTCTTGCAGTGCTTGTTGCTGCTACTTCAAAATTATAAATTTTATCATTTATTTTTGCTTTTACAATAGGCAGCTTACTATTACAATTTATTAAAAAAAGTATAGTTATTATTCCTATAAAGTGTAAACAAATGATTTTTTTTATTTTATTATTATTAAAATTATGCATATAATATTCTCTTAATAACAAAATTTTTAATGATTGCTTATTATGGAGAATATATAATGAAAAAAGAAATAATCCTAGGATTTTTTATATTTTTTTTACTTTTTGGCTGTTCTACACTTAAATTTGGTAATCAGGAAAGCCTTTACTTGGAAGAAGATACTAAAAAAGAAATAAAAGAGTTAGATCTAAGTTATACTTTTAAGGTAATGGGTATACCTGTTCACGGCTCAAAGAGTATAGTTGAAGGTGTTTTTAAGCATCCGGACAATCAAACATTATTATTTTTTATCAGTTTTCCCAGAATAGGTATTTTAAGAACAGATGATGACGGTTGTACTTTTACATCTCAGTTTTTTAAATTAACTTTTTTCCAAAAATATTTCGGCTACACAGAAGATACTATTGATGATGAAAACCAGCCTAATTCTAAAAAAAATATTGTACCAAGATTTTTTTGCCATTTTGCCGTATCACCAAAAGATGAGGATAAAATCGCTATAGCAATTGGCCCCTATATATTTTTATCTAATGATAATGGTTTAAAATGGAAAGAAAAGAATATTTTTTCAGATTTGGAGGCAACAAATATAAGAGATTTGTTTATTACTGATGATGAAAGGATTATTATTATTACCGACAACAAGATCGCAGTATCAAAAAATTGGGGTAAAAGTTGGGAAAGAAATATTTTAAAAATAAATGATATACCATTTTTTAAAATTCAATATATTTCCGGATATTATGATGATAACTCCAAAACTTTATTTTCTTCAATAAGAAATTTAAATGAATCACATGAATTGATTTCAAAAAAATCATATGATTATTTTTATAATAATAAAGAATCAAATCTGCAAAGCGGATTATATTTTACAAAAGATTTCGGTAAGACATGGCAAAAAACTAAAATCAATGTTCCTGTTGTTATGTGGGAATATAATAAATTATTTTATTGTTCATCTGTTTATCCTATTTCTTTTTATGAATATAAATTCAGTGATAAATTTAGAAAAACTGTATTATATAAAAAAGCAAAACTTGATGAGATGACTCCTTATGCGGCGGAATTTGTTAAAATATTGTTTGAATTGCAACCGGAGGACTATGAAATATTATCTCAGAGAAATAATAAAATTATTAAATTTGATGATATTGATAATGAGGTTAAAATTATAAATGAAAATAATTTTGATAATTTATTTTTAGGAATAAAAAAACTTCAAAATTTAAGTACAATACAATGGGAAAATTATTGGTATGAGCAAAAAAAATCAGAAAATTTATTTTATGAATATAATTTTTGGAAACTATTTAAATTATGGACCGGTTATAAAACAAACTCCCCGGTATTATATGCTAAGAATGATAAGAATAATACATATTACAGGATAAAACCTGATGATAAATTTTTTAAGGTTTTTATTAAATATTGTGTTGAAAATCAAATTAAATTAAACGGTATAAATCCTTTTTTAAAAAAGACAACGGATCTTGAATTTTTTAATCCGGAGATTGATCCTACGAATGGATTTCCTGTTACAATTGAATACTCAAAAAATAAAGGAAAAACTTGGAATATATTGGAAGACAGCAGACACATAAAAGATATTATTGATCCAACCGGCAACAAACGTTCCGGATTTTTTTGGTATAAAAATGTAGATAAAAGGAAATTAGCTAAACTTCAAATTAGTTTTGGTTTTACAGAAGGAGTAAATTTTTTGGTTTATCCGATGGATCTTAATGTTCTTGATGATTATTTACTGGTTAGAATTAATTATTTTTCAGTTATTAAAAGCTATAAGGATTTATATTTAGTTCCCTTAAAATAATTTTTATTATTAATTTATATTAATTGACTTTTATAAATTAAGGTGTTAATCTGTATTTAATACAAGATAATTGGGAGGGTAATAATAATGGAAAAAGATTTAGTTTTATTAAAGACATTATATAACAAATCGTATAGTCTTTATATAGAAAAGAAATATGAAGAATCTTTAAATTTATTAAATCATACCTCAGAAATATGGATAGAATATTCTCAAAGAAGCCGTTTTTTAACATTGGTGGGCATGAATTATTTTAAGTTAGAAAAGTTAGAACAGGCAGAAAGAGCATTATTAGAATCAATAGCTATCTATCCGGATAATATTAAAGTGCTTGATTTACTGGGAAAGATTTACTACCTTCAAGGAAGATTTATAGAATCAGAAAAGGCATTTTTAGAAGCTAAAAAAAATGATTTTTATAATTTTTATTTCTCGATTAAAACTGCAAAATCAGCATGGAAATCCGGAAATTTTAACAGGATGTTTAGACGATTAAAAGAAGGATATATTCCTCAATTAATCAGTAAAAAAGAAGAAAAAAAATTAAAAGAATTTTTACTGGAAGTATTACATAATGGGGAAAATCCGGAAGCTTATGAACATATTAAAAAATTCAGAAAATGGTGTTATGAAAAAAAATTGAAGCAAAAAAATAAAAAATAATTTATATAATTATTTTTTATTACTACTCTTTTTTATCATTTAATAGTAAAAATAAATATTTAATGTTATAAATTAGCAAATTAATCTTAAAATTATCTAAAATAAACTCTAGTATGTTATATTTTTAGTATCATTGATTGATTTTTATTTAATAATTTTTTAATAATATAATTAATTTTTAAGGGAGAAATTAATGAAAATTTTAATTACCGGCGGTTCGGGATTTTTAGGAATTAATTTTATAAGATTTCTATTAAAAAGAAAATATAGTGAAATTTCTGTCATTGATATTGCAGATTTTAGTTATGATGATGTAAAAAATAAAATTAATTTTATCAAAGGAGATATTAGAGATAGAAATAAAATAGCCGGTATAATGAATGGAATAGATATAGTAATTCATACTGCAGCAGCATTACCTTTATATAAAAAAGATGATATATATTCAACAGATGTAGAGGGTACAAGGATTCTCCTTGAAGAAGCATTTAAAAATAAAGTTAAGAGATTTATTCATATATCTTCAACAGCGGTATATGGTATTCCGGATCATCATCCGATTTATGAGAATGATAAATTGCAGGGTGTTGGCCATTATGGAGAAGCGAAAATTCTGGCAGAAAATTTATGTTTAGAATATAGAGAAAAAGGATTATGTGTTCCGATTATCAGACCAAAATCTTTTATAGGACCCGAGAGACTGGGAGTGTTTGCTCTTTTATATGACTGGACTAAAGACGGTAAAGGTTTTCCTATGATAGGTAAGGGTAATAATAAATATCAGCTTCTTGATGTTGAAGATTTATGCGAATCCATTTATCTATGTATAGTAAAAGATAAAAAGATCGTTAATGATACATTTAATATCGGGGCAAAAGTATTTCAGACAATGAAGGAAGATTTTCAGGCAGTTCTTGATCATGCAGGATTTAATAAAAGAGTAATAGGCTTTCCTGCAGCACCTATTATTATTATTTTAAAAATATTGGAATTCATTAAATTATCCCCGCTGTATAAATGGGTTTATGAAACGGCATGCGAGGATTCTTTTGTATCAATAGAAAAGGCGGAAAAAATACTCGGATTTAGTCCAAAGTATTCCAACAAAGATGCATTGATTAGAAATTATGAATGGTATTTAAAAAATATTAATAATTTTAATAAATCAACAGGTATTTCACATAGAGTACCATGGAAGCAGGGTATATTAAAAATAGCGAAATTATTTTTTTAATATTTCATTTTCTATAATATTTAAAATCAATTAATTCAAATATAAAAAAGATAACAATAATGGGTAAGATTAAAGCATATTTAATTGTACTGTTAAAAAAATTGAAAAAAGTATAAAAAGCTATTGTAATTGTTAAAACACTAACGGCAAATATGGACCATAAAATTTTCTTATAAATCTCAAAAGAATCAAAATATTTTTGTAGTGATAATCCAGTGATTATTGATATAAATATTATATATGGTATATATAATAAATAATGAAGAATACTGTTTGGTGTTTCTTTAATAAATGTATGAGTTATATTAACTATAAAATAAACTCCGGTTATATAAAAAAAGCTTAATATGCTTCCTTCCGTCCATGTAAATGAATTATATGAGGAAAAAAATTTTATTACAATAAATAATAATGATAATAGAGATAAAGAGAATAATAAACCATCAATAACTAATGATTTTATTAAAATAGTTATATAATGAGCCGATCCATTATAAAAACTATTAATGAAATGAAAAATGATACATAATAATATACCGGAAATTATACCGGAAAGAAAAAATTTAAAAAAATTAATATAATCTTCCTTTGATATCCATTTTTCGGCAATGATTAAAAATATTATTAATACTGATGGTAAAATTGATATGTGTAAAAAAGACAATTTTATCTCCTTATTTGATTATTAAATTTAATTATTAAAATTTTTCTTCTATGAAAAACTTTAGGATTATACTATCACCGCTAATATTTCTATCTTTAATTATTTGATAAAGATCGGCACCGACATCCAGTCTAATTTCAACAGGAACAAAATCAGGTAATACTCTAATAGATGTCCCGACTCCTAATGCCGGTTGCAGATGAAGATAATTTTTATCCAATGTATAATCATTTTCTTCATTATTTAAAACAAATCCAAAATCTATATAAAAATCCCAAAAAACCTGCCATAGCATCCTTTTTTTCATTTTAAATGTGGCAATCTTGGGAGTATCAACGCTAAATATAGGTAATTCATATTTTAAATTACAATAGGCACCTATCCAGCCTTCAAGATCACCAGGTTCATCTCCAATATCATATCCGGATAACTCTTCCGTTTGATTGTATCTTGCAAAAAATGTTAATTTCATCTTAAAGGCATGCTTTTTTAAAAAACTAGCTTCAAATTCATAACTAAAATCAAAAGCTGTTTTAAAATCTTTTAAAATATTGTCAACAGATCCGCCTATAAGTCTTTGTTTTAATTCTCCTGCAACATCGAAAATATGATTAAAATTTCTTACAGAAAAGGCCTTATGAAATTCTAAACCGATTTTTAAATCAAGTGTATCACCAATTATTAATGTTGTTGTATCAATTTCACCGGCTTTTGCAAAATAGTATTCTGATGATCTGGAATAATTTATTATAATATAAGGAGTAATTCTTGCTTGAATAACCGGAATATTGAATTGTAAATATAAGAAAGCTTTTGGTTTGAAAGAGTTATATCCTTTATTATTACTGACGGTAATATTATTTTCTATATTAAAACCCGGATTAATATCTGCTCTGATTTTTTTTATAGGAATATTAAAATTCATTCCATTAGATAGCTCAAATTCATGTATGGGCGGAGTAACATCGGATTCATCTTTATCAAGAGTATCTTTATATTTAAAATAAAATGAAGGATTAACTTCTACATTAACGATAGGAATAACATATGATAAATCAAAAGATAATTCTCCTAAAATGAATAATTCATCATTCCATTTTTCTGTTGTATCACCGCCGATAACACCGATCGGAGCAATATTTCTAGGATTACCGTAATAGTCAACATTGGCATAATAATTAATTACTGATGTTTTGAATGCTCCTTCAAGCTCATAAGATAGATTGTCAAGATTTGCAACCTCCCTGTCTTTATATTTAAATATTAAATTCATGCTGTCTTTCGGGTGAAATTCCAGTTCTGATTTTATAAATTTTCTATACCCCCCGACATTGAAATGAAAAAGTTTTATCTGCGGCTTTACTCCATCAGAATTTGAATATGTAGCAAAGGGTATAACTATAAAAGAGGTTTTTTCATCAATTTGTATTGTTAAGGATACCGTATTATCATAATTAAATTGTTCTATTATATTATATGCCTGCACAATATCATCTATTTTTTTAAGTTTTCTTTCTAAATTTTTTTTTGTATCTTCATTCCAGATATCTCCTTCTTTTATAGGTAAAATTTTATCAAGATATCTGGATTTAGTAACCTTTATGCCTTCATATTTAATTGATTTAACGGTTATGGTATCATCTGTTTGATCGGAGTATATATTAATTATAAATATAATTGTTAACAAATATATGTAAAAAATTTTTTTTAATAACATTATCCCTCTTTGATTGTAAATAATAATTATTTATTAAATTAAATTATTCCTTTAAGTCAATTTTTAATTTATCTATACTGTTTATTTTTTCATAGTCTTTTAAAATTGATAAATCCAGTAAACTTTTTTTTATCGGATTAGTCGATGCCTTATTAATTATAAATTTTAATTTTATATCATTTTCATCCGTTGAAAAATCAAGCATAAACGGACTGTTTTTTTTCTCTTTATTTTTTTTGTATTTTATTGAATCTAAATGAATAGCATCGAAATATTGATTGTTAATTTCTAAGTCAATTATGTCTTCATTATTATCTAAATAAATTTGATATTCCGAAACATTATCAGATATTCTTAAAACATATTCTCTTGGGCTCCATTTAAAATCAATTAATTCCATATTATCTGAATATGGAATTAATCCGAGAAATATATAGCTAATATCAATGGGGTTAAAATTGATGCCAACAATATTGGATAAATCTATCCTTTCAATATTCAGCTTAATATATTGTTTCCCTATATGATTAATTATGGTTATTTCATCCTGATCTCTATAAATATCCAATATTTTTTTGTTTAAACTTGATATTCTAAAAAATACAGATTTTTTTTTGAAGCAGCATTCCGAATCAAATTTTAAATATATCGGGGGTATTTTTTCAGATCCTAATATTTTAAAATTACCGGAAATCAGCGCCTGATCTATTTTTTCGGATTTTTTTAATAAATTTTTAAATAAAACATTTCCTGCAATTTCTTTATCTTTTACTTTAATAAATTTACAGGATAATATTAATATAAAAATAAAGAATAATAAGGTTATTATTCTTTTCATTCTTGATTCCTTTAAAATATATTATATAATTATCATAAAATATTAGATTTTTAGAAAAATTATAAAACAAATATCATAATTTTACACATTATACAATAATTTTGAATAATAATTACAATTAAAAATCCTATGTTTATTTTTTTTAAAAAAAGATGTATAATATAACTTAAATAATTTTAATGGAGTTTTTAATGATTAAAAAAATTATTTTATTGATATTTATAATTTTTGTTATTTTTAGCTGTTATACACATAAAATTATATTAAATGCAGACAGAAACAGCGGACAGATGATTATTGAATATACAATGGATGATGATTATTTTCAATTAATATCTATGGCTTGCTTAAATTTTCAATCTGAAAATAATGAACAATTTGATCCTACAATCTTAATTGATGAAGAATTATTTAAAAAATCATTTAAAAATAATAATTTATTAAAACTTAAAAGTGTAAATATTACTATGACAGATAATGGAGATCAAGCAGTTTATAATGGGAAAATTGTAATTGATTTTTATGATTTAAATAGACTGCTGAATATTATGCCTAAACAAATGGTTAATCTTTCCGTAAAAAAGCAAAATAATTTAACTACATTGACACAGACAATAGATTATAATAAATTAGATCCTGATGGAGTTTTTAAAGATTTTGTTATGCAGCAAAAGGAAGATGATATAAATCTTTATAATAAATTAATGCAAAAAACAAAATTTAAGTTTATTGTTAATTCTGCATTACCTTTAAAATATACGGAAGGTGTTGTGGTTTCAAGTGATAAAAAAACAGCGGAATATACTTTTAAAATTAATGATATTATTAGCGGTAAAATATTAAAATTTATAATTTCTTTCTAATTTTTTATTATAATAAATAAAAAAATATATTATAAAGTAAGAAGGGTATATAATGCTATTAATAATGAAAAAAACTTTTATTAATTTTTTATTTATTTTATTAATAAACGTAATTCTTTCTCCTGAGGAAATTAATAAAAAATATTTTAATAATGTTTTTTCTGGTGGAAGAGAAAACATTTTATCCTCTAAAACTGCAGTTAAAAACATTGAAATTTATAATATAGATATAAATGTTGATCTATATAAAAGTTATTCTGTCGTTAAAGCTACATATTTTATAAAAAATAATGGTGATACAACGGAGATATTATGGGCATTTCCGATTTTAGATGCAAATATAAAAAAGGTAACCGAATTTGATGAAAATGGTGATAAAGAAAAAAAATGGAAAATGTATAAAATAAACGGTAAATATAATGATTTTTCTATAATGATTGACGGGAAAAAAGTTAAATATCAAATTAAAGAAGGAAATATTAAAGAAATTAATATACCCTTTAAAACAGGAGATGTAAATTCATATATAAATGGTAATAAAAAAAAGATAGAAGAAATTGATTCTTATTTTTATACATATTCATGGTATACTGTTAATATTAAAATTAACAGTAAAGAAAAAAAAGTGATTACAGTAAAATATATATGTCCTTTATATTACAATTTAATAGAAGCTAAAAGAGTCAGAAATTTATCAATAAATGAAGATCCGGCATTAAAATATACTTCCTATAAAGAAGGTCAAAATCAATATTTTATCAGTGAAAAGGTTTTTAATTATTTATTATGTACTTCATATTCTAAAAACAATAAAATTGATAACTTAAATTTAATAATTAAGTCGCATATCATAGATCAGGATTATTTAAAATTATTACCGGTTGATTATAAAAAAAGAGGTTTTAGATATATCTGGAAATTTTCAAATATAGAACCGAAATCGTTACATAATATATTAATAAAAATATCACCATATTATTCCGATAAAACTATTGATCTTATGAAATTTAAATCAAAACCGGAAATGATTTTTGACGGGTATGATTCTTACTATAAAATAAATAAAAATAGAGATGAAATTGTTTTAGAATATTTGGATGGTTATATTAATGTAAAAAAAATTAGACTTTTACCAAATTATTTTGATACTAAAAAGCAGCTGGAATATTTTAATCTTCCTGTAGAAATTTTGATAGAATTTTCTAACAGCCCTGATTTTAAAAATTCTCATAGATATCAAAAGAAATATTCATTAAAGAAAATAATAAAATCACTTAGGAAAAGACAATATTATACTATTTTTAATAGTAAAGGCGTTTATTGTAAATATATAAAGATTAAAATATTAAAAACAAGTAAATCTAATGATACTGTTATAATAAGAGATATTCAGATTTTGAAGTAATAATAAGGTTTATTAATATAAAATTTTTATTCTGTTTATTTATATTGTATTTATTTTTCTTTAAATAATAATCCAAGTAAGATGCCCACAATGAGGCCTACGCCTCCGCATATAATTATCCTTGTCCTCATAGCACCTAAACTAATAAAGGGCTTAGTAAAAGTATCTTTTATATCTTCAAGCCAATTGTTAGCTTTAATACCAAGCAGTTTATCTATTGGTATATAATGCTTACCTATTTTGCCAAAAATTAAATAACCGACTATTAAACCTACAATTAATAAAAGTAGTCCCAAAATAATAGCTTTTTTCATTAATATTCTCCTTATGCTTAAAATAGTATATTAAATTATTATTATTAAAGTCAAGTATATTATTTTTTATTCCAGTTCTATAAGAATATCACTTCCGGCTTTTACATAGTCTCTTTCTTTTACAACAATTTTATAATTTGATTTAATATTTAAAAATAAATCACATTGAGAGCCCATTCTAATCATTCCGAATTTATAACCCTTTTCTATATCGTCACCAATTTTTAGATTTCCATTTTTTATATGGCGTACCCATTTATCTGCAATTTGTACAACAGCGCCCTCTATTTTATCATTTTTTAATACTAAAGTATTCCGTTCATTATCAAGTATATAATTTGCACCTTTTGTAAATGGTTTTAATTTAAAGAAAAGGTTTAAAAAGCCAATATTCATGCTTTTATTGTTGTTTGTTTGCCTATAATGGTTTTTAATAATTTTTCCGGAAAAAGGAATCCTGTTTTGATGAACACTAAAAGGAGTCATAAATATTCCTATTACTAGATTGTAGTTTGTTTGACTGTCATCCATCAATTCTTTTAAATATATTTTTTCCCCATTTTTAATAGAGATTGGTACTTCTTTATTTTTGATTTCTTTAATATAAATAATATAACCGTCAGCAGGGGCAACAATATTATTCCCTTTTGGTATTTTTCTTCTAGGATCCCTTAAAAAATACCAGTATCGGTATATAAAAAAAAGCGGTATTATTGAAAAAAAGAACAATATCCAGAAAGAAGAAAATATTTTAAAAAAAATAGGCATTTCTCTAATGAAAAAAGGTATTTGCATAATATTTATCCATTATTTAATCAAAAAGTAAAAAAAACTTTATAAATATTTTTGTAATTTTATCTTTAAAAAATATACTAAGTATTTTTAATGGTATCCATAATAAAATTATTGTATACATCATTAAAAAAATTAAAAATGTATATTTAAAATCCGTAAAAAATTTTTTCATTTTTATTACTCTTTTTTATTTTGCTGTTCTTAAAATTTTTTTAAAATTTAACAGGGATAATAAAAAAAGTACTGTTGCAAATCCTAATAAGATTAATATATTCGGCAATATTTGTATTATACCATAATTTCTGACAAAAATATTTAAATATCCGTCTAATGCCCAGCCATGTGGTGTAAACAGGCTCATAATTTTCATGAAATTGGGCATAACAAATTTTGGCACCATAATACCGCCTACTACAGATAATATAATGACTAATAATGCAGAAAATGTAGCAGCAACAAATATTGTTTTACAGATTGTTGCAATAAATAAAGAGAAGCTTATTGCCACCAATGATATGCATATAGTAAGTATAATTATCCCCCATAAATTGGTTATAATTAATTGAGGACACCCAAATAAAGGCAGTATAAATAATCCTATACAAAACATAACAACCGCCTGAAGTATATTTATTATAAAAAAAGGCAGTAATTTACCTACAATATATTTAAAGGTTGATATAGGGGATATCATAATTCTTTTAAATACACCGCTTTGCCTTTCTGCAATTATGTTTATTGAGATAATCTGTACTATCCAGAATAATGCAAATATTGTCCATCCCGGGACATTTTGCTGTACAGATGTCGGGAATAATTCCGTATCAGACTCGGCATAATAATATAATTGTTTTACCAGTAATCCTGTATTTTTTTTGACGAGTGTAACGTATTCATTTTGATCCATATCCTGTTCATTTAGCTCTTTTAATTGTTCAGTGAATTCTTTTATATTACTATCCAATTCTTTTATACTGCTGTAAGCAAGTTTTAAAAAGGCTTCTTTAACACCTTCATCCATTTCTGCATTTTTTATTTCATTTATTTCATCTAAAAGCTCAGTCTTTTTTTTATTGGAGTTATTTATCTGACTGGTTATTTCATTTATTCTTTTTTGTTTTATGTCTTTAAAGATATTTATACTTATATTACCGATATTTTCAATTATTGAAAGATGTACAAAAGTCTGGATTGCATTTGTAATTTGACTTGCAAAATCATTCGGCAGTACCGGATCAACCAGTATCAATATTTCTGCATTATTTTTAAAATTAAGAGCCTTTGTTGTATTTTCCGGAATATGAATAAGTATCCTGTATTTTCCTTTTTTTAACTCTTCTTTTGCATTGTTCAATGTCAGATTATTATTTTTTAATTTTGTTACGGCTTTAAAATATCCTGTTTTTTCCAGACCTTCGATAATATTATTACCCATTTTACCGTTATCATCATTAACAATTAAGAGTTCAAGTTTTTCTTTTTTATCCGGTGAAGAAAAAGTGCCCTGTAAAGCAATTGATAAGATAAAGATAAACATTGCAGGCATTAAAAAAAGCAGAGCTAATCCGGGGATATCTCGTAAAAGTAGTTTAAATTCTTTAATTACAGTAGAAAATATCTGTATCATAAGCATACATCCTCAACAAGAGTATCCCGTAGATGTCTTCCTGTTATATCTAAAAAAAGTGACTCCAATGTTGGAGTGTCGATTGTAGTTAAATTTAATTTTACCTTCATCTTTTTACATATATCATTTATTTTATAGATCAGACCTATATTGTCTTGTGAAAATATTGAAGAAACAGTCAGGCTGTTTTCGCATAATTCTACATTGTATATTTCATTATGTTTCATCAGTTCATTGATAAGTTTTTGAGAAATTTTAGAGTTTGTAGTAAAATTGATTCTATTAAATCCGTATTCCTTTACTAATTCCTTTGGATTGCCCTCAATTAAAATTTTACCATTATCAATAATTGCAACGGTATCGCATAATCTGTCGGCTTCTTCCATATAATGTGTTGTATATAGAATTGTAATATCTTTTTTCTTTAATTTTAATATAGCCTCCAAGATTAAATTTCTTGATTGTGGATCTATACCGACAGTAGGCTCATCCATTAGAATTATTTTTGGATTATTGATTAATCCCACAGCAAGATTGAGTCTTCTCATCATTCCTGTTGAATATTTTTTAATAGGTTCATGTGCTCTATTCTCCAAACCTACGAAACCCAATAACCTGTTGATTCTTTCTTTTAATTCATTATTTTTTATTTTGTATAATTTACCGAAATATTTTAAATTTTCTATTGCTGAGAGTCTTGGATATAAAGCTAATTCTTGAGGAATATAACCGACAATCTCTTTAATGTTTTTAAACTTTTGTTTTCCTTCAAAGTAGATATTTCCGCCGGTTGGTTTAATTATCCCGCATAGTAAAGAAAGAGTAGTTGTTTTACCTGCCCCGTTTGGTCCTAATAATCCGAAAATATCGCCTTTTTTAATAGTTAAATTTAACATATCAATTGCGTTTTTCTTTGACCCTTTATATTTTTTTGAAAGATTTTCAGTTTTTATTATCCAATTTTTTATAGAATCCTTTTTTACTTTAAAATCAATATTATAAATACTTGATTTATATATTCTGGTTAAAACACAATCATCGTATCTTTCTATAGAATTATAAAATATATTTAATCTATTAAAAAGCTCTTTAATATCGGAGATGCTTCTATAAGGTACATTTTCCGGCATACAATCATATAATATTTCGGGTTTTATTCCCATTTCTTTTTCTGCAATATCAAAAATATTGCTTATATGATTTCTTTCATATTTTAATTCTTTCGGCAGTGTTAAACCTATTTTTGACCAGTTTACTATAACCCAAAATTTACTTTTTTTTGTCCAGTCCATTATTAACGGTACACATTTTAGCGGGCTTTTTTTTGCATATTTATCTATATCCATTATTCTTTTAAAATTAAGAATATTATCTTTGTTTATTACTCCGATAGTTTTATAAATTTTTTCAATAGCCGGGGTCTGCTGGTGGAATGCTAAAAATAAATTGCCATGTAATGATGTGACACGTAAGGCTTCGATTATTATTTCTTTAATTAAAGCCTCATCCTTATCAGTAATATAATCAACAACACCTGATGATATAATAACGGTGTTATATAAATTATCATTGAAAGGCAGGTCTCTTGCATCCCCTTTTATTAAGTTTAGATTATGTCTTTTTTTTGCATATTTAATCATTTCATCTTCAAGATCAAGCCCGTCAACAATAAATCCTTTATCTTTAAGATGTTTTACGATTACTCCCTGTCCTGCACCGATTACAAGAATAGGATCTTTTATTAAATTTATGATTTTATCGGTAAGATGAGTACTCATATGACGGTTTTCCATTAAATCCCAAAAAGGAGCCCATGTCATCCACCAATTATCTATATTTTCATTTTTTTTAGTTTTATCGCTTTTATTCATAATATTAATTGACAAATTATAAAATATATATTATTTATAGTAGATTTTTTACAATGTATATTTTAATATATACATTTTGTCAACTATTTTAAAAAAAAATTAAGGATATTAGTGATTGAAGATTAAGTTAATTTATCCAAAATGGCCAAAGCTTGAAAGACAGACAGAATTTCATCTGCCCCCTCATGGGCCTGTTAATTTTGCTGCAACCATCCCAGATAATGTTGAAATAGAATTTATTGATGAAAATGTTGAAGATAATCCTAATTTTGATTTGGACTGTGATTTAGTATGCATTTCAATGATGTTAACAAGCCAGACAATAAGAGGTTGGGAAATTGGGGATTATTATAGAGGTAAAGGTAAAAAAGTTATTTTCGGCGGAATAGCAACAATGCTTCATGCAGAAGAAACACAAATGCATGCAGACAGTGTTTTTATCGGAGAGGCTGAAACCAGATTTGTTAATGTAATTGAAGATTTTAAAAACAATAATCTTAAAAAGGTCTATAATTATTTTCAGAATTTTCCGCCTATCGAAAGTGTAGTCGGAGCAAGAAGAGATATACTTAATTATCCGAAATACAACTATCGTGGTGTAAAAATGGTGGATTTAGTCCATGCTTCAAGAGGTTGTAAATTTAATTGTTTCCCATGCTGTACGCCATATTTAGGTGGAAGAAAATTTAGGCCTAGAATTATAGAACAGGTAGTTAATGAGATCGCATCTATCGATAATGATAAATTATTTATTGTTGATAATTCATTAGCGCAGGATAGAGAATGGGAAATTGAGTTATTTAAAGCGATTGCTCCATTGAAGAAAAAATGGTGCTGTCATCCAATCGAAGATGATGATGAGGTATTAAAATACGCAAGAGATGCAGGTGCCTGGTATGTTTATCAGGCAGTGTTTGATACCTCTGATTATATAAGGAATAGGATTAAAAGATATAAAGATTACGGAATAGGTGTTGAAGGCACTATTATCCTGGGAACAGATGAACAGGATGAAGATTATATAAAAAAATTGGTTGATTTTTTATTAGAAGTTGATTTGGACCTGGCGGAATTTACAATTATGACGCCTTTTCCTCATACTCCAATATATTATAAACTAAAAGATGAGGGTAGAATATTACATTATAATTGGCTGGATTATAATGCAGGCAAGGTAGTATTTAAACCAAGTAAAATGACTCCTGAGTCATTACAAGAAATGTATTATTATGCTTGGGATACTTTTTACAAAGATGAACCTCAAAGATTAAAAATGGCCAAATTATTTAAATTGTTAAAAAACTAAAAATTTGTATAAGGAGAAAAAAATGGCACAATTAACTGATTTTGAAATAGAATTAAGAGACAAATTAATAAATCAATTAAATTTATTTGATTATGATAAAGATCAAATAACCAGAGAAACACTTTTTTTTGGTGAAGAAGGTTTAGGGTTAGACTCGATAGATGCATTAGAAATTGATTATATGGTAGAAAAAGAATATAAAATTAAAATATTACAGTCAGAAAGAAATGAATCAACTTTTGCAAATTTTGGCACATTTTCAGATTTTATTAAAAATAATATTAACCGTGATGTAGATACAATCGGTTCCGGTGCAGGTAATAATCAGCAATAAAAAATTAATAATATTTGTTTAAAATAGGACTATTCTAAAAGCTTTTGGAATAGTCTTTTTTTATTTTAATATTTGTGCTTGAAATTGAGAATATCTTATTCTTAAAAGTGTCCTAAACATAGGCTCACTTAAATTATTTCTTTTTCTTATCCTGTTTGCTATTTTAATCATATTTTCTGAGGGGGCAGATTCATATGCAATTAAGCAATTTGGTCTTGTTTTGCCGTATTCTCTTAATATGGAATCAATTTTTTTAAAATCTAAATTTTTATTAACATAAAATGTCGGTTCAGCTAATTTATCATCCGGTAATATTATCCCTTCATTAATAGCTATTTGTTGTAAAGGAGTGTTGGGGAATATTCTCATTCCTATAGTCATATGTACTACATCAAAATCATAAACCCATTTATCTATAAAATCAAATGATTCTTTTATTGTTTCTTCCGTTTCACCCGGCCCACCAAATATTAAAAACCATACAGTAGGCATTCCAAAGTCTTTTATGGTTTTAGCTGCCATCTCAAGCTGTTTATAAGTAAAATTTTTTTTCATTTTCGATAATAATTGAGGAGACGCAGTATCAGGAGTACAGTCAATCTGGGCAAAACCTGCTTTTTTCATTAAATCAAATAATTCATGTGTTACATTTACCGGATTAATACCCATTGTTCTTAATCTAACGTCAATCTTTTTTTTAATAATTTCTTTGCATATGGCTTCTGCATGTCCGGGAGGATCATTAAATGTTGAGTCAACAAACTCAAATGTAACATCTCCAAGTCTGTAATGAGCTTCTTCTATTTCATCTGCAATGCTTTTTGGGGATCTTACCCTGTATTTTTTACCTTCAATATTAGGATATGTACAATAGATACATTCATGATAACAGCCTCTTTTTGTCTGAATAGAATAAACACCTCTTTCTTTATAAGGAGTAAAGTCAATTTTTTTGTCGATTTCTGAAAAAGGCAAATTTATTAGATTATATTGATTAGTGTAGGTTATCACAGGCTTTTTGCCCTTAACAATTACCTGAGGTATATCAATATCTGTTTTTCCTTCATCAAGATTTTTTAATAATTCCTTAAAAGCAATTTCACCCTCACCTATTACACCATAATCCGCTTCAAATCTTTCCATGAAATATTCCGGATTAATACTGAATGCGCTGCCTCCCAATATAATGGGTACTTTTGCTATTTTTTTTATAGGTTTAACATATTTTTTATCGATTTCTTCGATAAAAAATATGTTGTTTACTACATGCAGATTATCTATATTTCTTAAACTTAAACCTATATAATCAGGTTTAAATTCATCAATTAATTTCAAGGCATCTTCTGATTCCGATTCGTCAAACATCCCGTCAAATATTTTAACTTCGTAATCGTTTTTTAACACTTCTGCCAATAAGCAGATACCTACGGGGGGAACAGGGTAGGGTATTTTTTCTGTATTTGTATTAATTAACAGTATTTTTTTCATTAATTATCCTTAATCTTTGATTTTATCCAATAATTCTTTTGCCTCTTTATATTTATTTTTTTCTCTTTCAGAGGGGCTTTTTAAATTATCATATATATCAATTGATTTTACCAGTAGAGATTTAGCATACTCTTTGTCATTCACTTTTAAATAAAGATCATCATCATATTTACTGTATTTATTTTTATGAGATTCTTTTATTTTTTTATTGAGATCCCAGTTTCTTTTATAAAATCCATTTGCCGCTTCTATCAGCATCATCATTAATTCATTTTCTCTGGCATATTTGATGGCTAATAGGTAATGAATTCCCATTTTAAAATGGTCGCCGCCTAAAAATCCCGGGACTTCTTCATAAAGCTTTGCTTTAAACAGATATGATCCGGAAAAGGAAGGATCGATCTTTATGCATTCATCCATTAACTCAAAAATAGTAGGTACTATTTTTAATGATTCTCTACCGCCGAAAATCCCCAACAGTTTCATTTTTGATGCATAATTTATTGCATACCAATGGATTACCTCGGCTCTGTCTCTTTTAGTCCCGAAATTAATGTTTATATATGGTTTGGAATACTTTATGCCTGTTTCATACATGTTAATTTTGTCTTTTTTATCTTTAATTTTTTCCGCGATCTCAAATGTCTGCATTGCAATACGTTTTATTATTTGTAAATCGGGATTTGCTTCATCATAGGAGTTTATTAATATTTTCAAAGCTTCTTCATGTTTACCGTTTTTATCCAATAAATCGGCTTTTTTTATAACATCTTTATCGGCGAATAAAATGAGCAGGTTTGCTGAAATAAAAAAAATCATTAATATTAATTTTTTCAAAATATATAATCCTGTTTTTTTATAAAATATATTATAATTTTATTTCAAAATAATAAATTTTGCCATTAATATTTTCCAATAAAATTGATTTTCCCTGGATATTAAAATAAAAAGGGATAGCCAATCTAAATATAATACCGCAGGGATTATCCTTTATAATTGGATATTCACATAAAATTTTTTTGTTATTATTTTTTAATTGTGAGAATAATTCTTTATCTGCTAAAACAGCATCGGCTTCTTTATAAGCATCAAGTTTATATATTTCTTCCATTGAGTCAACACAACCGCCGAAAATAAAACCCTTTTTTTGATTTGGTATTACCCGGTAGGCAGTAAAAGCGGGTACAATATTAAGCATATTTTCACTTTCATATTTAAAAAAAGAAGCATCTTCTTCGCCGGAAACAACAACAAAGTCATCATCCAGGAGAATCCTGTTTTTTATGAAATTTATGAATGAGTAATTTGTTAAAAGGCCGTCTGTTATAGCTCCGCAGTAATTGGGTTTCTTCTTTAAAATTGTATAATAGCAGAGTGATATATGATGAACGGAATTTGGGAAAATCGAAGGATTTAATGAATAATCATGTTTAGCGATTAAGTCTCCTATGGTACTTACAGTGCCGATTTCAGTAAATCCGCTGAAAAGATATATTTCATCTTCATCTTTTAAATTTTTTTCAGGACCTTGTTCTATAACATTATATACACCAAGTGACTGGATGCTCATATAATATTTCATTCTTGATTTTATATTGTCTCTTAATCCTTCTATATCGTTATCAAGCCTGTATGAGTCCCATTTTTTTTCATCCTCAAATAATTTATCACAATAAAGTTTATAAAAATCTTCATAATTTTTTGAGTTGGAGTTTAAAAAAGCAATATCTGTTATCATTGCATATTTTTTATCAGTCATAAAATCCTCATTATAAATAATTTTTTAAAACCATACTTACATTGTTTCCGCCGAATCCGAAAGAATTCTTTAAAAAATACTCAGATTTAAAATTAATGGTTTCTTTTGGTATATATGAGTCATCAATTAATTCACCTAATCCTTTTTGCTGGTATATTTTACCTTTTTTATTCATTTCAAAAATCAGACCTAATTCTATAATTGCGCTTGCTCCTACTGTATGTCCGATGAATCCTTTTAAAGAAGTAGTCATTGTGCCTGGTTTAAATATTGATTTTATAACATTTACTTCAATTTCATCATTTGTAGGGGTCCCGGTACCATGGGCATTTATATATTTAACATCTTCAGGGGATATGCCTGCCTGATTTATTGCATTAAGTATACATGCTTTTTGCTGAGTTCCTTCCGGATTTGGAGCGGTAATATGGTACCCGTCGGAATTAGAAGCAACACCCATAATTTCTGCTATAGGTTCATAGGTGGGTTTTGATTCTAATAATAGTATACCGCCTCCTTCGCCTAATGATAATCCATCCCTTTCTTTTGTTAATGGTTTTGTTCCGTTTTGGCTTACAAGTTTTAATGCATCAAAGCCGAAAAGAGTAGTAATACTTAATGCATCAACGCCCAATACAAGGGCTTTACCGATTATGCCTTTTTTTATAAATCTGTAAGCATGTAAAATACTATGCCCTGCCGAAGAGCATGCTGTTGCAAAAGTATATGCATCTGTTATTTTTTCACCGTATTTTTCTTTAATACTTTGATAAAGATCATAAAAATAATATTTTTTACTTAATGGATATTTTTGATTTGTTTTTACTAAATTTAAATATACTTCTTCAATCTCCTTTATACCTCCTGTAGAAGTGGCTAAAAATATCGGTAAAGGAGCAAGTTCAATCCATTTATCTTCGATTAATGAAAGCAGTTTTAATACAAAATTTGATGATAATGTTATTTCATTATTGAGTTCAAAGTTAAATTTAGCCGGGAAGGAAGGTTTTTTAAATTTATCGCTCTCTTTTGGATGATAGATAGTATTCTTTCCTGATTCTAATGAGTTTATTGCTTCTTCATTACCTACACCAAGTGCAGATATTGTAGAATAAGCAGTTACATAAACATTGTTCATCGAAAATCCTTTTAAATTTATATTTTAAAGAGGGTTGAGAATTATAATTTAACATATAATTTAAGTCAATTATATTTTACATTTTAATTTCTTGTTTTTTAATACCAATATTTTCATTTATTTTATTTGTCAATATTATAGTATCATTTTTTTCTTTAATAATATCAAGAAGCAGCATCAAAGATAATGTCTTATCCACTATTTCAGGATATTTTGCAGGGTCTATATCAATAAATTTGGCTTTATTATCAAATTTTAATAATCTGTCGATAAAATAATTTCTTATTTCTTCTATATTGCAGCCCGGTTGTTTTTGTATATAATATTGCATAGATGGATTTAAATTGTTTATAATTATCATTTCAGGATTTTTTTTAAATATATCAAGTTTTTTAAAACAGCTATTAAGTGTTCCTTTTATATCAAAAATTGGATTGCCGTGGCCAACCATGATTTTTTTACAATCTAAATTACTGATTTTCATATATGTAATATATAATTCATTATGAGATTTTAATAAATCCTGATAAAAATCAAGCTGTGTTATTACTTTATAATAAATAGTATCACCGCTAAAAAGTATTTTTTTTTCTCCAAAATAATATGATAATGAATCAATTGTATGCCCGGGAGTATCCACTACATCAAGTATGCAGCCTCCAAGATCAATACGATCACCTTCATTTACAACACAATCTAAATCGTATTCTATAAAATCATCTTCAATCCCTTTTAACAGGCTTAATGAATTCCTTTTATTTTGATATACTTTAGTAAATTTAGAGCCTATAAATTTTATATTACTGTTTATTTTATTAAAATTATGATTGCCTCCTACATGATCTCCGTGGGAATGAGTATTAATAATATAGTTAAGTTTTGAGAATGACAAACCGTTTTCTTCAAATATTTTTTGATTTTTTTCAAAATCATCATGATGTCCTGTATCTATTAATGCTTTCTCTTTAAAATCAAGATAATAAATATTACTGCTTTTAGTTCCTTTAAGCATATAGATTTTGTCTTCAATTTGTTCTAACATTGTATTCCAATTATATAAATTATTACAGTTATTACAGTATCTATCATAATAATAGAAATTTATCAAATTTTTTATTTACTATGTTATTTATATATTAATTTTTATATATTGATATAAACGGATTAAAATTTATAAATTTTTATAAAAATTAAGTATTTCTTTGTAATTAATAAAAACTTTATACTCAAAATTATTTTATTTATTAAGAGATTAAAAAATATAATAATAAGTGTTGTGTTAATAAGATTTTATTTCTTATAAGGATTAATAATTTCTCCTGTTTTTATTAATTTTTTAAAGATATTTTCTATCTTTTTTTGGCTTACTTTTATATCTTTTTTATTGTATATATTATTGTAATAATCAAGTTCATCTTTCAATATCATACCTGATCTGTTTGACATGTTTTTAAAGATTTTATATTTTGTCTTGCCGCTTGAGCCTGATAATGCTTTTGCTAATTCTTGTGTGTCGATTTCACAGAGCATTTTTTGGATACTTCTGTCATCAAAATCATTAATAAATTTATCCAGTAAATCGGTATTATTATCCGGGATCAAATCATCATCTTTTATTTTTTCTAAATATATTTTATAATCATTTAGATAATCATTCTCAAAATCCAGGTCATATCCCTCATCATTTAGATATGATCCTAGTTTTGCGGTTAAAATTCTTGGATTGTCGCCATTTTGTATAGATAGTAATCCTTCCAATATTATACATTTTTCCAATAATACCCTTCCTTTTTCATTACTTAAATATAAATAGTTTAACAAAATATTTTTTACTATATCAGGATCAGTACCATCTATAATTAATTTAAGACCATGTTTAAAGAATTTATCTGTAATTTCATTTATTTCATCTTCTACTGCCAATAGTCCTTCTCTTCTTATTTTTTCAAGAAAATAACACAGTTTTTTAATAATACCGATGCATTTTATTTTTTCTTTTTTACTGCACTTTATTTTTTTTATTAAGTTGTCATTCAATACCATTTTATACCTCTTATTATTTAATACCCCTCACCTCTTTTTTAAAAGAGGTGAGGGATTCCGCTCTTATAATCACGTAAAATCAAGATACTAAGAGTGTGAATTCATAAAGCTTTATTTATAATATATTATAACTTATTTATAATATTTATAAATATTGAAGTGTTTTTTTTTAATAATTATAAAAAAAAATTTAAATTTTATTAATTTTATATTTAAAATTTGCTTTTATAAAATAATTATATATACTTATTTTATATAGGGGATTATATGTTATTATATGAAAAAAGAAACAAAAAGTTAATTTTTTGTCCTTATTGCAAAAAGCAAATAAATAATATAAAAGATGATATGTTTGTTTGCCCAAATTGTGGTATTGAAGTACATATGATTTTTAATAATCTTAAATATTTAATGAGGGATGACAAGTCCTCTTCACCATCATCATCAATATAATTTTTCCCTATTAAAGAGCTTACAGCTTGTTTTATTATGTTTTTATCTAAATGTTGTATAAATAGTCGAGTGTTTTTTTTATTATTAAAGCAATAAGGTTTTTTAGTAAATATTTATTTTCCTTAAATAAGCCGGCAAGATAATTTTTTATTTTTTTTGCCGGCTTGTATAAATTTAAATTTTATTTTCTCCAGTCAAAATTCCATTTATATTTTACTTCAATATAAATATTATTATGGTAATAAAAATAACCTATCATATCATCATAATCAATATCTAAATTTTCTCCTGTTTCTTTTTTCCATGAGAAACATAGATCTGCTCCAAGTACAATGTGAAATGAATCAACCGGCATTATGTCAAATTCCGGATTTATTGCCAGGCTGCCGTATTTAATTTCATGATCATAATCATATACCAATGGTAAAGCATAAATAGCAGTAAAAGAAGGAGTTAATAAAGAATTTAATAAGGGCCACTCCATTTTTACTATTAATCCTTGAGTTAATCCTGCTCTATACCCCCCCAAATTGTCTGTTAAAGCTCTATAATAAAATTCTTCCATATATTTTTTATCACCAACTTTATCTTCATTAGGTTCACCGTCTTCATATTCACGATAAAAATCATCATCAAAGGCTGGTATAAATTCCCCGAAATATTGAATGTTTACATAAAAATCATTATTTGGGCCGTAATTAAAATCAAATCCTGTAATCCAGTTTAATTTATGATTTCTTATTTTATATGAATCATTAAGATAGTCTTCACTCATAGTATAGCATACTTCAAACCATAAACCGAATTTGTCTACTGTTGTTTTAAAATCAGTACCAAATCTATGAAGTCTTTTTCTGACAAGGTCTATTTCTTCTACTCTATACAGATCCTTACCGCTGTCAACAGTACCCAAAAATGGATGATCATGTATATAAATATCATTTTTTTTCAGGTATAATATAGGTGTATAAAATGGATCTACATCATAAATATAGCTGAAAGAAAAATCGGCATATTGCATAAAAAAGCTTATCTTTCCTCCAAGTACAAATGATGCGGGATCAAAACGAAGATTTGATTTTTCGGTATCTTTAAACATATCCTCTGTTTTTTTTGATGTTTCCCATGTCGATGGATCCATTGGATTACCTGATGTATAATTAAGGGCAACTCCGTCAAAAATTTCTCCCGGGAGTTCATCTTCAACATCCTCGGGGAATATATCATTTTGTTCGAAAGGTATATAGATTACTTCCAGAGCTAAAAAATCCAGCGGATAAAAGCCGGTATATGCACTTAAAACCGGTAGTTTTACAGCCTCAATCCCCCGTGAATAATCATTTGGATTTAAGTTGTCTGTAGGATTCATGCCGTCAGCAACTCCCCATGAAAAATACTGCATACCTACCCCAAAATTAAATTTCCATGGGCTCCATTTAATACTGTTTTCTAAAGGTTGTACTTTTAATATATTATAAACACTGGAAAAATCATTAAGTACTATATCAATCTGCCAGTGAATTATTACAGAAAGTATTTTATATTTTAACTCCATACCAAGGTCATTACTAAATCTTGGTGCTTTAACATTCCCATAAAAATCAAGATGATCTTTTGTTATAGGTGCATGAAATTCAAAACTATGATCTCCAAGGAGCGAAAATTCAAAGACAGGTATTACAAAATCATTATTTATCGGCTCATTTTTGCCGTTTTCTGTGTTTTTTGACTCAATATCATCAAATAATTTATTATAATCTTCTTCAGAATGAATTATTATGTTGAAAAAAATTAACAGAACTGCTATTATTAAAGTGCTCCTTTTTTTCATTTTTTACTCCTCAATAACCGCCAGTAAAGCTGTATGCTGATACTGGCTGGTTTTTTTTATTTATAAATTCTATTTCAGACTCAAAAATCTGTTCATAATTCTTTACAGAATCATTATCATTAAAGTATATACAAATTGTTTTATTTTGTTAAGTTTTGTACGGTAAATATACTGTCTTTTAGACCAATATTTATTTTTATATTTTCCCTCTGTAATAAAGTTTTATGATTTTCTTTATGATTATCAACTACGATTCTTTCCGGGATTAAGACACCGTCAATATTTTTTATATTAAGCATAACAAGGGTTTTTATTAGTCCTTTATTACCTTTTTTGTCATAACACTCTATCTTATAAGCAAAGTAATCATCTTTAGCAATCCAGACTTTCTGTTTAGAATACGGGGCATTAGTGTCTTTTGGATACATCTCAATAACAAAACAATTTTTTCCATCATATACATCTTCTTTAATATAGCTATATGTATAATCTTCATAGTCATGATCTTCCATATCGTAATAAAACAGATCGCTTCCCATAAATTTGCCGTCTTTATCAGAACTTGATATTCTTCTAACTTTACCGAGGGCAGGCAGATATAATCTCTGTTCATCATCGCTGGTTTTATGAGCAGTTGTTAAAAAAGTAGTACCTTTTACATCTGCCGGTTCTAAAAATTTAATAAATGAGTCCCTGCCTTCTTTTCCTTCTTTAGAATACATTTCTATTTTTCTTGTTTTTTTATCATTATTGCTGTTTATTAAAATCATTGTTGCAATAGAGTAAGAATCCTTGGATTCTTTTAGATTAAAATTTTTTTTAGCAATCTCATCTCCTTTGGCATCGGCGAAAATATTGATTGATAAAAGCATTACGGTAATCATTAATAATATTTTTTTCATTTTTATATTCTCCTTAAAAAATTTATGTAAGTGTTTAATATTATTAAACACTTGTTTTTATTATAAAGGCACCGCCTATTTTTTATTAATGAGTTAATAACTCAAAAATTGTTTTAATTAAAATATATTATTAAAAAAATAAATTTTATAATAAAAAATGATATCAGGTCGTTTTTTAATTATATTAATTATTTTTTTTAATATAAAGCATAATATTATTATATGAACTATAGTTCATGATGTCAAGCAAAACATGAACTTTTGTTCATCATGTTTTTATTTTACTTACCGGTAAGTAAGCTTATTTTATTATTTAATATTTGTCAAGAATTAAAGATAATTAATTTGTTTCCAAAACCTCCTTGTTTAAATTTTTTAATATATTGGATGAAAAATTAATCTTTGGTTTTAATATTAATATTAAAGCGGGAAGTACTGTTAATGCGCTTATTGCTGTTGTAAACATTGATATTGATACAATCCAGCCTAAATTAAAAATTACATTAAATCTTGAAAGCATTAAGACTGCAAATCCCAGACCAACAGATAATGCATTTGAAAGTATAGCCCTTGCACTTTTTTTTATTGATTCTTTAACGGCTATATTATAATCATTTGTTTCTTGATATATTAATTTAAATCTTTGAAAATAATGTATGGCATAATCAATACCTACCCCGATCCCTATTGCGGCGATTGTTGATGTACCGATATCCAGAGGAATTTTAAAAATCCACATGATTGCAAAATTCATTATTACTGCAATAAATGTAGGTACTATAGTAATTATACCTATTTGTATTGATCTAAATATAATGGACAATAATATTGCAACAGCAATCAATGTAGTAATAAGGCTGTACAGCTGGCTCATTGTAATTATATCGCTTGTTACCATTCTCAAGTAATGATTAGAATAGTGAATACTAACACCTTTATCTATATTTTTTGCAATATATGGTTTTATATCTTTCATTATTTTTTTTAGTTTTTGTGTGCCTGTATTTCTTAATCTGACGTGAACACATGCCTTTGTATAGTCATAATTTATAAGTGTATCAAGAGTATCTCCTCCACCCTGTTCATAAAATAAGATTAAGTTTGCCACTTGATTTTTACCGGCTACTTCCTCTTCTTCTGTCAGGATTACTTCTTTACCTTCAATAATTTCATATTTTTCTCTTTGAATAATTTCTTTTTCTTTTGGTAGTCTGTTATAATTCTCATCATTATCATTCATTAGATAATTTAAATATCTGATATAATCTGCAATTGAAACTGTAAAACTTACTCCGTCTAAAGTTTCAATATATTTTTGCATCTCCCACATCTGATTTAATACATGAGGCTCTTTCATATAATCTTTATTTTTATTCTCAAAAATAATATATAAATCTGAAATACCCCCCATTTCTTTATTAATAAATTCTGTTGCTTTTCTGAATTTATCATTTTTTTGAAAGTAAGCAACAGGATCACTTTCAGGCCGGATATTAATAATACCTATAATACTTACAATTATAAATATTATTGCAGTCAAAACTATTATATATTTATATTTTGGTACTGAATCACCCATCTTGTTAAACAATTTATCAGCGAAATAAAATTTTTTTTCTTTTTCGGATTTTTTATTTTTATATCTTGTTTTTTTATAGAATGATAATACTGCCGGAATAAAAAACAACGAGAAAAACATGGCGATCATAACACCAAAAGCCAGGAATATACCCATGTTTTTTATGGAAACACCTGGAGCCATGATTAATGAAAAGAACCCGAATGCAGTAGTAATCGATGTGAGAATTACAGGCACTGTTAATATTTTCATTGTTTTAAATAATGCTTCTTTCGGCTTTAATCCCTGTTTTAAAAAATGATAAAACTCACTTATAATATGAACCCCATCAGCACATCCTATTGCAATAAGCATAACAGGTATAACGATTTCTGTAACGGTAATCGGGACTCTGAATAATCCTTTTAATCCAAATGTCCAGATTATGCTAAAAACCGTAACGCTTACAGGGATCAGCATTCCCCTGATTTCTCTTAAAATAATATATAGAATTATCATTACGGTAATTAATGCAAAGATAAATAAACTTCTTAGATCACGCTGCATATAATCAGCAATATTAGCTTTAGCTGTTGCGTAACCGGATACATAAATTTTTGTATTTTTATATTTATTTCTAAGTATTTCAGCTTTTTTATAGGTGTCGGCAATTAGCCCGGAATATTTTTTTTCATCAAGAGTAATTTCGGTAGGTACATTTGCAATTATAATAGTTGTTTTGTTATCTTCACTCACAAGCCTGTTATTAAATAAAGGATTGTTTTTTACCTGTTCTTTAATATCATCAAAATCATACTCATTAAGATCATTAATATATTCTGTTTCGATTAATGGATCGATTTCCAGCATACCGTAATCGGCATTCATATTGTCAACAGTTGTAAGACTTAAAACGTCATCATCATCAATTTCTTCCCTGTTTTCGAGAAAAGCAGAAAATTCATTAATTGCATTTAATGTATCTTTATTAAAAACAGTATCATTTGAAGAAATACCGATGGTTATCGTATCCATGTTGCCGAATATTTTTTCTATTTCTTTAAAATATTTATAGTCTTTATTATTTTCCGGAACTAAAGATTCAAATCCTGCGTTTTTTTCTAGCTTTATAATATTAATACCAAAAGCAGTATTTAGTATAAAACCGGTAATAAAAAGTATTGTTATTAAAGAAGACACGAGAATAATTGGTATCCTAAATTTTAAAATAAAATTCATCATTTTTTTACTCCTAAAAAAAAATTAATTATTTCTTATATCGTTCCATATCAGACGGAACACTTCCTCTTTTCGATTTTCTATTATTTTTGAAAAAACATCCTTATTTAAATCTAATAAAGATATAGCTAACGGCTGTGTTAGATATACAAAGATGTTTAAACTCAGTAAATTTAATAATAAGTTTAACGGATCTATGTTTTTTCTTACTTCTCCTTTTTTTTCTGCTGTTTTAAGCTGATCGATTAATATATTTAAAAGACTTCCTTTAACATCATATTTTTGTTTAAAAACTTTTTTTATGATATCATCATCTTTTCGTATTTCCCAAAAAGTAAATGCAAGAACATCACTATTTTTATTTAAAAAAGTTGAATGAGCTTCGATAAAATTCATTAAAAAACTTTTAAATGAATCTTTCGGTTTAACAGATAATCTTAATGAATCAAATAATTCGGTTAGAAGTTTTTCGCAAATTGTAAGATAAATGGTCTCTTTATTTCTAAAATAATAATGCACCATCGCTTTATTTACACCGGCTTCATCTGCAATTTCCTGCATTCTGGCGCCTTCTCTCCCTTTTTTTATAAAAATTTTTCTTGCTGCACATAATATTTTATTTTCTGTATTAATATCTTTATTTATATCATTCATTTTGTTCTCCTAACCATCTGGTTTAACCATATGGTTAAATATAATATACTTTAAACATAATGTCAAATTTTTTTTGTTTTATTATCCTTAAATATATTAAATAGTATAGAAACTAAACAATAAATTAAAAAAAATAATAAAAAAAACATAAATCGTTTACCTCCTAAACAATAAATAAAAATAAAAAACTATTTTTTACCGCATTCATTACAGCATTCATATTTAATAAATTCATCAAATTTATTTTCTATTTTATTAAATAATTCCTCTATAAAAAGAATTTGTTTGTCAGATGCATTATCAAAGGATTTTATAAATTCTTTAAAATGGTTTTGATGGAATATTTCATGGGCTTTATAAGCCTCAATACCTTTATCAGTTAATTGTAAAACGATTTCTTTTTCATTACCCGGCTTATTAGTTTTAATAACAAATTTATTTTTTACAAGCTTTTTAACAATTTGTGACACGGCGCCTTTTGTTACACCCAATCTGTTTGATAATTCTGTTATATTTTCTCCCGGGTATTTACCTATAGTTTCAATCATATGTATCTCGGATTTATAAAGTAAATGCTTTGTACCGTATTTTCTTGGAGAATCATCAAGCATTTTTTGTTTATTTATAATCCTCATGAATATTTCTGTAAGTTCTATAAATTTTTTCCATCTATTCATAATTGGTTATTGTATAGCATCTAAACAAAAATGTCAATAATTAATTATTATTATTTACATTTTTGTAACTAAAAATCGTTACAGCATATAGAGTGGAAAATTCATCTATAATGTAGTATATTATGTTATATTATGTAGTTAGTTATAAAAAAATCCGGAGTTTAAAATGAAAAAGTTTTTTAATAAATGTTGTAAAAAAATTAATCTTAATAAAGTTTTTGCATTTGTTATACTCGAAGTCTTTATTTTATCATTCGGAGCTTTAAGTATTACTTCTGATGAAAGCATACAGAGAAGCTCATGGATTGACCTTACCTATTCATTTGATAAGAATAACGATATACTTAAACTGTCATGGAATAATGTAAAACTACCGGATGACAAGTATTATGTATTTAAAAAAGGGCAGTATGATATTGAATATATTATGATCAGTGACAGTAAAGGCATAGATAATAATTATTATATTACTTCATTGAATGATAATATAGGAGCCTATTTTGTTGTATGTACCACTCCGGAGATTAAAAGTTTACCGGATGATGTATATATATTTTCCGTTGATAAAGACAATGATGACTATGTAGGTAAATTTAAAAAATTAAGAGATTGTGTAAAAACTGAAAGTAATGTTGTATGCATAAAATTATATGATATCTTAAATGAAAATCTCTTTAAATATGTTGAATATAAAAATGATAAGGAAGATAAAAATATAATAAAAAAAGAAGAAGCAATCGAAATATTAAAAAATAATGAATTTACAGAAAATAAAAAAATTATAACCGAGAAAACCATTATAACAAAGAATAACAGTAATAATGATGAAGAAGAGGAAAAATATGATATAAGAAAAGACCTTATGTTTGCTTTGAGTAATATTAATAATAATAAAGGCAAATATCAAGTTGAGGGTATGTATAAACTCAATAATGATGGAGAAACAGATATCGATTATAAGGGAATCAGGATGAAAGTACCTGATGATGCAGCAGAAGATGACTCTTTTATTTATATAAAACTGCTGGAAAAAGATGAGCTGCACAGCATTCCCACAAATGCACCCAATATTACAAATGTAGATGAATCAGACAAGTATTATGGTTATGACATAAATCTTTTTGTTAAAAAGGAAAGATCCGCTGTACCGGGTGATGATATTGATGAAGAGTTGAATAAAAAAATAGCAAAGATAATGGAATCATCAGAAGAATATGTGTGGGTAATAGAAAACAAATTTTTAAAGGATATAGATTTAAGCCTGCAGTATAATGGCGAAGACATTCCTAAATATATAAATGAAGGGAGCAGTTTTGTATATTACTATGATGAAAATACAGAAAGATGGATTAACCTAACAAGGGCCGGTTTGGACAAATCAAATAACTGGATAGCATGTAAGACAAACCACTTCTGTCAGTTTTATGCAGGAACAATGACAATACAAGGTGAGCCTCCTCAGGCAAAAGGCATTAATACTGACCCTGTAAATATACAAGAAGCTGACCCAATGGAAGGTATTTGGGGATTGCCCGATATTGATCCAAACAATAGAGGAACACTGGATTTTTCATATAATTTATCTGTACCGAATGGAATCAATAAACTCACACCAAGTATATATTTAACTTACAATAATGACACAAAAGAAGGTAACTGCGGATACGGTTGGGATCTGCCTATAAGCAATATAAGAATCAAAACAAAAAATCTTGGGGTACCTAAATACGACGGCAATGACCAATTAATGCTGGATAAAATGGATCTAATATATATCGGGAATAATGTATACAGGTCAAAAAACGAAAATAATTTTTATAAGATTGTTAAAACTGGAAACTCATTTATTGTATATGCTGTTGACGGTAAAAAATTTTATTATGGAGAATCATCAGAGTCAAGATTATATGATCCTGATAATACAAATCATATATTTACATGGTATTTGTTTAAAATAGAAGATAAATTCGGAAATATAATAAAATACCATTACAATACAATAAAAAATAACAATAAATTAGTAAACAGATATCCGGTAAAAATCGAATACTGTTTTATAGGCGGTACCCCTAATTATACAATAGAATTAACCTGGCAGGATAGAAGTGATATTAGAGAAAGTTATATAAGCGGATTCCTTGTTAGACACACAAAACTGCTTGATAAAATTAATATAAAATACGCAGACAATAATAATTTAAAAACTTATGATCTTGCATATAGTAATGGAGCGTTTGGGAAGAGTCTTTTAACATGTTTAAAAGAGATCGTTAATGGTGAAGAGATTAATTCTCATTCCTTTACATATAATAAAGAAATATCAGATTATTTCAGTGGAAGAAATAAATGGGATACAGAAGATGCTTTTGACAATACAAACAAACCTGTATTTTACTGTGATGTAAATGGAGACGGTTTAATTGATTTATTAAAACAGGATTCAACCTCTTCTTCATCAGAAGAGGCAAAAATATATGCTAATTTAAATCAGGGCTATGATAATAAAAATTTTAAAGAAGGGAAAAAATGGCTTGATATACAGGCAGGTAGTAATGAATGGCTTGATTCCGAGAATTTAGAAATTGTCGATTATACAGGGGACGGTGTATTCGATTTCTGTTTTCCTATAGCAATACAAGTATCATATCACATGGAAATTGGATATTACAGGTATGTTTTAAATAACTGTATGAAAGTACCGGGTAATTCTATAGATCATGATACTGATGCGGCAGATTTTTTTGCCGATATTAATGGCGATAATAAAACAGATATTATTAAGAAACATGCTTATGTCCCATCAAACAGTGGGCCTTATGTAGTTCCAGAGAGCTACTGGTTTGTTCAAATCAGAACCGGTAAAAACAGTTTTGATAGTGAATATATGCTGCCGAATGCAGATATAGAAAAAAGTTTCAGTGTAGATAAGGATGAAAGACTACTTATTGATATAAATGGTGATGGTCTAAGTGATAATAACTGTACAAACAGGGAAGCTATGAATTCTAATTTTCCGCCGGTTTTTAAAGACACATTCATATTCAATATTAATACAGGAGGTCATTTTACTTCAACAGATCAATGGACAGTAGAATATAAAGGCGCATATCATAGCGGAAAAGCCGGTGACTATGATAAATATTTTTATGCAGATATGAATAACGACGGACTTGTAGATTTTGTATATAATGATGAAGATGAATTAAAAGTACGTATAAATAAAGGCAATGATTATCTGGGTGAAGCAGTATGGCATTCTCATAACAGTAAAGACGGCACATTTAACGGGCTTGCAGATTTTGACGGGGACGGATATCCTGATCTGTCATATAGGAAAGACGATAAATTTTATGTAAGACAAAACAACTTAGCAACAAAAAACATATTAACAAAAATCACAAATAATATAACAAACGCATTTGATGAATTTGAATATGCAAGAGAATACTGTGATGCAAACAGTGGATCATCCGGTGATTACAGGAATAAATATGTGCTGAGAAGTAAAACAACAGGTGTTAAAGGGTTACAGGAATATAAATCGGAATACAAATATGAAAATGGGTATTATGATTTTGTTGAGAAAGAATTTAGAGGTTTTTCAAAAGTAACAGCAAGTGTTGAGGATAAAGACAAATCCGGTGTTTATAAGATAATGGTAGAAGAATTTTACATAGATAATAAAACCGGTGAAATGGATATTTTTGAGACACATGAAAAATATGACCAGTATTTGAAGGGTCAGTTAAAAAGTAATGAAAAACGGCTTGTTAAAAAGGATACAAACGGCAATGAAATTTACAATAAACTGCTCAGTAAAAAAAGTTATAAATATAAAAAAGTAAATGTACTTGCAAGTAATGATAAAGCAAAATTTGTTTATCCCTATGAGGTAAGGGCCTGGTTATATGATTATAATAATAATTTTTTAGGCGTTGATAAAGACAATGGAGATGTTGTAGAAACCTATAACTATACCCTTGATAATACATCCGGTTTAATCATAAAAGGTGAAAAATTTTCTGAAAATGACCCGAATAATGATTATGATAATATAAGATTAACTAAATATTATTCTTCAAATACTTCAAATAATAAATGGCTTAACTTAGTATACCTGCAAGAATCAAAAGATCATGAAGGGTTATTAATCTATAAAAAGACAAATTATTATGATAATAAAGGATTAAACATAATTACAGGGGGCAAACTTACAAAAGAACAATCCTGGGATGTTTTAAAAACAGAAGAATCCGATCATTCTCATGAATCAATAAGTTATCAATATGACAATCTAGGGAATATGACTTTAATTACCGATTCATCAGGTTTAAAAACATCCATATCAACAGATTACAATAGTGCAGGATATAGTAAAATTGTTACAACAACACATCCCGATAATTCTGTAACCATAGCAAAATTTGATAAATATGGAAGACTTAAAGAAAGTATAGACAAATTTGGAAATACAACAGAACTTACTTATGATAATTACAGCAGAATCACAAATATGCTTGAGACTATTAATGGTGAATTAAAAGAAACAAAGAAATTTACATATACAAAAGATAATACAAATAATCTTTTTAAGGTTAAAACAGAATACAGGGATAATCATGATGCGGCAGATGAATTTATTAAAGTCGTATTTATTAAAGATGCCCTGGGCAGAGAAATCCAGAACAAAACAGAAGGTTATGTAACGGATGAAGCCGGAAATTCCTGCTATTCAAATCTTGTATCAGGAAAAATAGAGTTTAATGCAATGGGAAGAATTACAAGAAAAGGTCCGGTTTCTATTGAGGATATAAATAATGTAGACAATGATAATTATGTAGAAAAATCAATATCCGCTAACGATCCTGTAACTATCTATGCTTATGATGATTTCGGAAGAGTAGCATCTATAACAACCCCATCAGGTTTAAGAGAAGAAAAAGTCTATGAAAAAATAAAAGAAACACATTTAGACAGCAATAACCGGACAATAGATAGAATTTTAAATAAAACGGCATCTGTCTTTTATGACAGCACGAATAATAAGGTTGCAGAATCAATAGATTTTATTGATCAAATGGGAAATACAGTTAGATGTGAAAGATGGAAAGAAGGAACGGCTTACAGCACCACAGAATATGAGTATGATCTGCATGGATACGGTAAGGTTATTGACTCAAAAGGTGAGACATATGAAAAAACAGGAGAAAAATATTTTGATTCATTAGGAAGATTAAAATGGATGAAAACTCCCGACAGGGGCAAATTTGAATATACTTATAATGAAAAAAATCTTGTGGGAAGTATAATAGACTACGGAAAAAATGAAGCCGATACTGAAAAAATAACAAGCCATTATTATTATGATGATAAAAACAGAATGCTTAGAATAACTTATGAAGGTGACACTGAAAATGAAATTAATTATACATATTATCCTGATACTCATGCAAATAAATATGCAGCAAACTCAATAATGAAAATAACAAAAGGCAGTCAGGACAATCCCTATTTTATTGTAGAATACGATTACGGACAGTTTTGGGTTAAAGAAACAAAAACAATAGACGGAGCCTCATATACTTCAAAATATACTTATGATGTCCAGGGCAGAATCAATGAGGTAGAATACCCTGACGGTGAAGTTGTAAAATATACATATGATAAAGGCGGTTTTTTATGCCGTATAGAAGGATATAAAGCTTATATTGAGAATATTTTATACAACAAAGAAGGACAAAAAGTAAAGGCCGTATACGGTAATAATACTGTTATGGATTATACCTATGATAAAAAAACACTCCTTCTTGATAAATATACCGTAAAAGACAGTACGGATAATGTATTACTGGATTATATCTATACATTCAGCGATATAGGAAATATAACAAAAATTACTGATATAAACAGTACACAGGATTATATTTATAATGTAAGATCAAGACTTATAAATGCACAGGGGTTATTCACCGGAGATACTATGGATGCTGTAATAAACGGTAATACCTCATATAACATCGCATATAATTATTCTGATGACAACAGGATATTAAGTAAACAATGGAAAGACACCAGCGGTAATATTACAAAACAGTATTTATACAATTATAATAATAATACACATGCTGTTATGGGAATAAACATAACTGATGGTGCAGACTCAGGTACAATAGTATTCTCCTATGATGATTTCGGTAACATGAAGGAAAAAGTATTTACCGGTTTAAAAGAAACAGAGACTCAGCATTATACCTATGACATTAATAATAGGCTGAAAAGTGTTGACTTTAACGGGACAACAACAGATTTTATGTATGATAACAGGGGCCAGAGGATAAAAAAAGTTTATAAAGATAATGTCAGTACAATAAGCGAGACAACTTATATAACCGGGTTTTATACTATTAAGGATGGAGCCATCAGCAAGCATATAACAGACGGTAATTATGTTATTGCAACAAAAATTAAAGATGTACCGGACAGCATAAAATATTATCATCAAAATCATATCGGATCAACCGCATTATTGACAAGCAACAGCGGGGTCAAGTTTCAAGGTTATCTGTTTTATCCATACGGCGAGACATGGATAACCGATAACGGCAATATAACAGAAGATATCGACAGATTATATACAGGTCAGGAATTTGATAAGGAAACAGGATTATACTATTTTAATGCCAGGTATTATGACCCTCATATCGGTATGTTTATGCGCCCTGATCCTGCAATGGACGGTCTAAATCATTATGCCTATGCCAACTGCAATCCTATTATGTATAATGATCCTACAGGATTATTGGGAACCAGCAGTGCCGGTGCAAGCTCAGGAACAAGTGGTTTTGGCGGCTTCGGAGGATTCTCGGGGTTCAGCGGGTTTTCCGGATTTGCTCAAAGTATTGCAGCAGCTCTTGGATTATCACAGGACGGCTCATCAGGCTCTGAAAGCGGAGAAGGCACCGGTAATACAGGTGCTGACTCAGACAGTACGGACGGTGAAAGCAATGCCCCTGCAATTAACAAGGCAGTGCAGAATCCAGATGCTCCTGAGAATATATCAAAAAATAAAACCAATATAGTTAGCCTGTTCGGTTTTGAGGATCCAATAGAAAGCATGGTAAAGAGTCAAAACCAAGTAGAAACAAATGAAAGCAGATTAATATCACAGACAGATGATGAAAACAACATTAATTCACCAATTGATGATAATAATGATGAAGCTGTAAAAGCTCAGGAAAATGAAATGAATAAGCCTAATATTGATAAAAATCAAGTACCTGATATTATTAATACTCCTTTAAATATTGATAAAATGATGATACCATATCCTAATCTTACAGAAGTTACCGATGAAATAAAAGTGAATATTACAAAGATAGACTCAACACCGGTTTTAATAAATAAATCTAAGATGTCAATGACAGATGGAGATGAAGTAGCTACAAATAATAAATCGCAATCTCTTTCTAAAAATAATACTTCATATCTTGGATTTGATAATATAAATATGGACGCTATAGATTACTTTTTTAATGGATATTTAGCTAGATAAGATAGTTTATCTTAATTTTATATAATAAAAAGAGTACAGGAAATTATATTGTTATCCTGTGCTTTTTTTATTACTTAGGATAGATATTTTCCGGAAAAACTTTATTTCCTTTTATCCCGAATACTTCTCTGATTATATTTAGATACTTAAAGCCGTTTTCAACCGTAGGCTCCAAAACACTTCCTTCATGCAATTCATTCCATGCTTCAACCACAAGCAAATTTAATTCATTATCAATATACGGTTTTATGCTCTTGCACATCCTCATGAATTCTTCCGGGCTTAGATTATTCCACTGCACTATCCAGTCGTCATATCCTTTTTCATACATGATTCTATTGCTGAAACCGGGGATTACGGTGGGAATTATTTTTTTGTTATGTTTTTTTACCATATCAGCCCATTGTTTTGTTATTTTTATATACCCGTTGACAACATCCTTATATCCGGATATGCAGACGGAATGCCCTTTATTATTCTTCTGAAATTTTGAGCCTGCATCCGGTATATTATATGTAGATACCGCATCAAACAGTCTTATCATATAATCATTTTCCTGATCCGTAACCCAGCTGTTGTTTATAGCATCGCCGACAAGAAATATTTTATAGCCGTTTTTTTCTGCCGTATTGTAAATATCTGCAACAAGCTCTTTTAATTTGTTTTTCCCGAATTTTTGTAAAAAAACCTGTGCATGATAAAAAAACATAACAGGTTTATCATTGATTTTATAATACTGCTTTTTATTAAAGTAATTTTTTGATAAGTATTCTACAACCTCAATTGTCTTTTTTTTAAGATTACTGTAGCTGTCATAAAATGGTGTACTGTCAAGCTGGATTGCAAATTTTATATAATCAAGGTATTTTGCATTAAAAAATCCTTTTTCAAAATTTTTTTCCCAATCCCATAAATGATACATATATTCTATTACAAAAATATTTATACCGTTTTCTACAGCCCATTTAATATGCCAGTCAACAATTTCGGGGTCAGAAGCATCATATGTACCGCCCATATCATTGGATTTGTATTTACCGAGTATTGGATGATATTCTGTCCCTATTGATAAATCCTGGCACCTTTTAAATTGATTTTTAATACCCCAGCCTGTTAAATAATATGCGGCAATGTTTATACCGGTTTTTATAGGTTCAGGTTCAGGAACAGGGTACTTATCTTTACCGGCAGATAATAAAATATTACAAAAAGCAAATAATACAAATAATTGTAAATATATCTTTCTCATAAGTTTTTGCCTTTATTTTATAAAATATATCCATATAATAATATCATAGTATAATTAGTTTCAGGTGTCAAAATTATAATTTTTTATTAGTTATAGATAAATAAAAAAGATATAATAATACCGGAGAATAACATGGAGCTAAGAAAATTCGGTTGTACCGGTTTTTTAGTATCTCCTATTGTTTATGGAACCTGGGAGATAGGCGGGTGCCCGTTTTTTACCGATATTTCTAATAAGGATGCAGTAAATTTAATAAAAAGATCATATGATTTAGGTATTAATTTTTTTGATACAGCACCTCTTTATGGTTTCGGCAGATCGGAAGAATTACTGGGAAAAGCCGTAAAAAAATTTAGAAATAAAATTTATATATCAACAAAGTGCGGATTAAGATGGAAGGAAAGAAAGATAAAATCTATTTATAGAAATTTAACCAACAAATCTGTTTTTGAGGAAATAGATTTATCTTTAAAAAGATTAGATACAGACTATATTGATTTATATCTTATTCACTGGTACGATAATGAAACCAATGCACCTATGACTGAAACAATCGAGGCATTAGAAAAAATAAAGAAGGACGGTAAAATCAGGTATTACGGTGTATCCAATTTTACATTGGAAAATTTAAATGAAGTCAGGGAAAATAAAGGTACTGTATCAGGATTACAATCAAACTACAATATGCTGAGAAGGGATATCGAAGGTAAAGAATTAAAATATTGCACTGATAACAATATCGGATTTCAGGCGTATTCTCCCCTTCATAGAGGAGTGTTGACTGATTATACTGTTGATAGTTTAAAAAATAAAAAATCAAAAGCGATAGAGCATATACTTAAAACATTAAATGAAAAGGAATTATTAAAACTAAATGAAATAAAAAAAATATCAGAAAAATACAATACATCATTTGCACAGTTTGTAATTAACTGGACAATAAATATGCCTGCTGTTACAACTGCGATAATAGGTACTACAAAGATAAAGCATATTGAAGAAGCAGTAAAATCTTATGATATTAATATTAATGAAGATGATAAGAATGAAATTATAAGAATATTGGATGAAAAATAAGAGTAATTTATACTCTTGTAAATGTATAAGTTTTAATTATAAAAAATTATTTATTTCCGTAGTCAAGTTTAAATAATTTTATCATTATTTTATCCAATAGACTATTTGGTATTGCTATTTTAATATGCTCTAAAAGAGTATTTTTTGAGATAAGATACCTGGGAAGAGGCCTTTTTTTTAATGCAATATTATAGATTATTTCAGCGGCTTTTTCACTTGATAAGCCTTTATTGCCGTCATTAACAATGTTTTCCCTGATTTTATTAATTGTTTCTTTATATTTATTATTAAAAGAAGAAATATCTGCATCCCCGATTTTGTTCCATATCGGAGTTGCAACTGCTGCGGGTTCGATTATTACCGTTTTTATCCCATATGGATTCATTTCTCTTCTTAGGACTTCTGCATATCCTTCCAGGGCAAATTTCGTTGAGGTATAAGGAGCTGAAAATGGGGCTGCAATTCTGCCTGCAAGCGAACCAATTAATATTATACTGCCCTTACTTTTAATTAAATAGGGTATAAGTTTTTGTGTAATATTTACTATGCTGAAATAATTAATCTCAAATGACTCTCTGTATGTTTTTAATGGTAAATTTTCTATAGGACCCAGTAAAGCAACTCCTGCATTATTAATTAAAGAAGCAATTTTGTATTCTTTTTTACATAAATCTTCTATAAATTTTATGAGTTTATTAATCTCTTTTTCATTTCGTAAGTCACATTTTATTGTAAAAAAATTATCATCCTTAAAGGGTGGTTTAACTAAATATGATGCAGCTACAAAATAGCCTTTGTTAATAAAGAGTCTGCATAAAGATTCTCCAATACCTGAGTCACATCCTGTAATTACAGCAAGATTTTTATTCATTACTTTTTTCATAATTTTATCCTAAAAAAATATTTTTATTAATTTTATCAAATGAGATCCCGCTATTCAAGCAGATAAATATTTTTTTATTTATAATTTATCTCTTTTTATATTATATGGTAAATTATTAATCATAATTTTATTTGATATTTTTAAAAAATGCTCTATCATAAATTTAAAGGTATTAATTATGAAAAATAACAATAAAATATTTATATTAATTTTGATTTTTTTAATTTCCGGGATTGAGGCGGTATTTATGTCACAGATATTTTATGAATATATTGATTTAGAGGAGCTTATAAGATCATCTGGGTTGATATTGGTTGTTGAGGTTAATAATCCTTTTGAAACATATCAGAAGATAAACGTAAAAGGCAAATTATTAAAAAAATGCCCCCCGTTTAATAAATATCTACATAATTATAAAGTAATGGAAGAATTATATAATAATACAGGAAAGTCATTACTTAATAAAAATATTAAAGTTAGCAGTGCAACTTATGAGTTGGATCTGGAAGCTCATAGAATGTATTATATAGACGGTATAATGGAGTCTCCTATATATTTTGCATATAATCCGGGTTTTGATTTATATGAAAAGAATACAGTGATTATATTTATTAATAAAGTTAATGACAGTGAAGAGTACCGATATACATATTCTTTTTCATATGAATCGTTAGATAAAATTGAAGTTATAAAAAAAACGATTTTAAAAAAAGGAAAATGAAATTTTACTTGATATATTTAATTATATCAGTTAGAAATTTGTAATTTAAAAGGGTTATATAAAAAATATTGCATGTTTTTTTATTAATTTAGGACTATATTTATATATATTTATTTTTAGGATTATTTATGAAAAAAACATTTTTAATATTAATATGTATTATTACAGCAGTTTTTACTTATGCGGAAGGATCAAGGGTAATCAGGCTGAAAAAAACAATTGTTTTTAAGAATGCCTCTATAATGGTGCCCTATGAATGGAGTGTTGAAGAAAATGAAGAGTCTCTCGGAGCATATTCAAATGAAGAGGATAGTAAAGCAGAGTTACATTTAAATATAGAACCCATGTCTTTTGAGATAACTGTTAATGATTATTTGGAGATGACAAAAACAATGCTGGAAGGTTCCGATACCTTTATGGTTGTTGAAACCGGTGATAATTTTATTATTTATAAAACAAAATTTGATGATGGCTTAATGGGTATTTATTATTTTTTTGTTGAAAATAAGACAATGTACATATTAACATTCATGTCGGAAATTATAGAATTTGAATGTTATTATGATGATTTTAAAATTATTGCTGATAATTTTAAAATAATTAAAGAAGAGGATGATCTATTTAAGGATTTTTCATTTTTATATGAAAAAGATTTATGGAATGAAAGAACAAAAGTATCCAGGGAGTTTGAAAGATTATATAATAATTATCATGATAATGAAGATTTTGAAGATAAATTATTCAGCTTTTTAGGTGAAGATGAGGACAGGTATTACTGGATAGGGATCTTTTTATTTGAAGAATATTATACCGATGTTTTTGATTATGAACTTGCAAGAAAGGTTCTATCTACGGGAATGAATTACTGCGAAGAGTATAAAAAGGCTTCATTTTTATTTGAAATCGGGATGTCTTACTGGAAACAGGACTTAAAAGAGGAGGCTGCCGGTTATTTTATAAAAGCATTTGATTTGGCTGAAAAATATCCTGGAAGCATCCCGGCAATCTCGGAAGAAGAATGGAATGCCATCGATGAATTTATGGAAAAATATAAGAAATAAAAAAATAAGTTATAATATTGAAAATATCTGTAAATCATGTTAAAGTTATCCGACTGAGATTATTAAGATATTTACAGGTAATTTTAATGAAAGACGAACAGATTAAAATAGATAATATAACTTTTTCTTATCCGGAAACAGATCAAAATATATTTCAAAATTATTCTTTATCTTTACCCAAAGGGATTGTAACTTTTGTCGGACAGAATGGTACGGGTAAATCCACGCTTCTCCTCTTAGCAGCAGGATTATTAATCCCAACAAAGGGTAAAATATGTATTAATGGTATCGACACCATTAATTTTAAATCTGAAAGAGACAGACAGCAGTTTGTATCATTTGTTTACCAGAATATGGAGTTTGAAACGGAAGAAAATATAGGAGATCTTTTATACTATGTTTATGAAAATGGTTTTTATGAAAAAAAAGACGGTAATTTTGTACAGGATCTTATAAATGTTTTTGAATTGGGCATGATACTTAAAAATAAAACACAAAATATAAGTAAGGGTGAATTACAAAGAACGATATTAGCATTTAGTTTTTTATATGGCTCAAAAATAATTATGATGGATGAACCTATTTTTGCAATGGAGGATCATCAAAAAAATAATGCTTTAGAATTCATAAAGCATTATTGTTATCAAAACAATATTAGTGTATATTATTCATTGCATGATCTTGATTTATCAAAAAAATATTCTGATTTTACCTTGCTTTTTTATAAAAATAAACCTCCAATGCTTGGGCCAACCTGTATGATGCTGGAAAGGGATAATATTGAAGAGGCATATCAGGTCCCATATATGATGCTGAAAACTAAAGAAAAAAGATTTAGAGATGAATTAATTAAAAATTATATTAATGATAAATAATAATATTATATATATTTTCCTATACTTTGATCAAATTTATTCTGATCCATTTCAATGTTAGATTTTTTCCTCAAATCATTAACTTTTTCCTGTAATTGTTGGCTTACTTCTTTGCTGGTTATTTGTTTAATTATATAGTCTTTTGCTTTATCATAATCCAGTTTTTTTCCGGATTTTTTTTCATTTAATTTTATTATATGATAACCAAACTGGGTTTTTATCAGATCAGAAATTTCACCAACTTCTAGCTTAAATGCTGCCTGTTCAAATTCCGGTACCATAACACCATAACTGAAAAAACCGAGAGATCCGCCGTTATTTTTACTGGGGCAGATTGAATATTCCTTGGCTGTTTCGGCAAAATCGGCGCCATCTAAAATCATATTTTTAACCATTTCGGCTTCTTCTTTATTCTCAATAAGGATATGAGATGCATTGATTTCATCATTTGTTACAAATTTATCTTCATTTTCACTGTATATTTTCTTTACTTCTTCCTCATTAACATCAATTTTATTATAAAATTCCTTATCAAGATAATTTTTTAAAACTACATCATTATATAGTTTATTTTTAAAAGATTCTGTTGTATCACCGATATTTGTTAAAGCTTTATTAAATTCATCATCTGTTTTATAATTTGATTTAACATTATTAAAAATTTGATTAACTTCATCCTCGGAAGCTTTAAATCCGGAGTTTAATGCTTCTTCGATTAATAGTTTTGCATCAATAAGCTGATTTATTATTGCAATACACTCTTCTCTTTTAAGATTTTTTTTACCCAATCGTGAAATATAATCCATGCATGCAAGATCAAATTCTTTATCGGTTATTGTATTATTGTTTACCTTTGCCATTATCATAGTAATTCCTTAATTATATATTTACATATATATTAAAATGTTTTTGTTAAAAAATAAAGGTTATTTTTATTATTAAGGTATAAAACATACATATTTTTTACATATAGATTAAAAAATTTTTTATTAATAAAGAAGTTTAAAATTTATTTTTTTTTATGCTATAATTAATTAAGGGCTGTTTAATAAAATAAGTAAAAATTATATTAAAAAAATAAAATTAATAAAAAAAATAGTAAAATAAAATGAAAAAAATACTTTTATTTCTGTTTATTTTTATAGGGTCAATAAGCTATACTGATGAATATGATATTTTTAAAGCTGCAAAAAAAGGTAATATTGAAAGCATAAAAATGCTGTTAAAAGAACGAGTTTATATTAATTTAAAAGATAATAACGGCTGGACGGCATTAATGCATGCAGCATATAAAGGACAAAAAGAGGCTTTATTATTTTTATTGGATTATCATGCTGATGTTAATATTAAAGATCATATTTATGGTAAGACTGCATTAATATGGGCTGCTGAAAAAAATAATCCTGAAATTATTACAATATTACTGAAAAACGGAGCTAAGATAAATGAAAAAGATTATATGGGTGAAACGGCATTAATGCAGGCAGCTAATTACGGCAGCCTTGATACAATTGAAGTTTTGTTAAAAAACGGTGCTTATGTAAATATTAAGAATACAGAAGGCTGGACGGCATTAATGTATGCCTGCTTGAGCGGTAATTCTGAGATTGTATTAAAATTATTAGAAAACGGAGCATATGTAAATATACAGTGCAATTATGGCTGGACAGCATTAATGCAGGCATGTAAATTTGGTTATATTGAAATAGTAAAATTATTATTAGAGTATCAGGCAAATGTTAATTTGTTTAATAATAATGAAGCTACAGCATTATCAATAGCATTAAGAAACAAACATGGAGATATTGCCGGCTTATTATTAAGTTATGGAGCTATACAAAAAAAGATTGATTAAAATTAAGTATTAATTAGTATTTAATATTATTATATAATTTTTTGCTGTCAAAGAAACAGTTTGATCCTAATTTTTTAATCGTTTGCTTAGAGCCTGGGGAGAGATCCCCAATAATCTTGCTGCTAATGCCTGTGATCCATTTGTACGATCCAGCGCTTCTTTAATTAATATTTGATTTGTTTCTTTTAAAGTAGGTAGTTTTTCAGGGAATGTTATTTTTGTGTTTTCTATGTTTTCAAAATTACCCGAATCTTCTTTAAAATTTTTTGAATTTTTTAAAATTCTATCCTTAAATATTTTTAAAGATAACATTTTTGTTTTATGACTGCCAATTGCATCAAAGATCATAGAGCGCAGTTCCCTGATATTTCCGGGAAAATGATAAAATGCTAAGAGATTATATAATTCTTTTGGAGGTGTCGGCTTTTTTTTATTATATATTTTAGATGCTTCTTCAAAAAAATATTCTACCAACAGAGGTATGTCTTCTTTTCTTTCTCTTAATGGAGGGATATGTATATGATGTGTATTAAGTCTGTAATAAAGGTCTTTACGGAATTTATTGTTATTCATAAGTATTTCTATATCTGCATTGGTTGATGCTATTATTCTTGCTTCTGATAAATACGGAAGATCTGAGCCTAAAGGGTAATATTCCTTTTCCTGTAAAAGTCGAAGCAGTTTAATCTGAGATTCTATTGGCAAATCACCTATTTCATCCAGAAATAAAGTGCCTCCTCTTGCTTTTTCGATTAATCCGTTTCTTATTGTATCGGCTCCTGTATATGCACCCTTTCTATGGCCAAAAAGTGTATCGGAAAAAACGGTGTCATCAAGTCCTCCAATATTTATCGGGATAAAATCACCTGTTCTCTGGCTGATGGAATGAATTGCTCTTGCTATTAATTCCTTTCCTACTCCGGATTCGCCTGTAATAAGTATCGGTTCAGGACTGCCTGCTATTGCTTCAATATATTGAAAAACAGAAAGCATCATTTTATTTTTTGTGATAATATCTGAAAAAACTTCAGGATACTCCAATTTTGATGTTAGAATATGTTTTTTTAATTTTTTTATTTCAAGCTTAAGCTCCATAATATCGATGGCTCTTTTTATTACATTAATGAATAAACTTTCATCAATCGGTTTTGTTAAAAAATCATATGCCCCAAATTTCATGCAGTTTACAGCTGTTTCTATTTTATTTGATCCCGTTATTACAATAACAGATAAGTAAGGATATAATTCATTTATTTGTTTTATTAATTCTTCTCCTGTTATATAAGGCATTAAAAGATCCAATAAAACAATTGATACATTTTCATTTACTAAGAGATCCATTACTTTTCTGCTGTCATTGCAGCATATAATATTATTTATACCTATTGATTTTAACAAAGATTCGAGACTAATGATTACATCTGTTTCATCATCTATAATTAATACAGGAAATGTAGGATATAAACCTGTTTTCATTTGTAATCCTCCATAGAGTTTTTATTATCTTTAATCGGTAAAATTATTTTTGCAGTGGTTCCTTTATTTAATGCAGAATTATATTCAAGTCTTCCTTTATGTTCTTTAATAATATTTGATGTAATATATAAGCCTAATCCGATTCCTCCTGTATCAGACTTAGTTGTAAAAAAAGGTTTTAGGATATTTTTTACGGTTTCTTCATTCATTCCAATTCCCTCATCCTTTGTTTCTATTATTAATTCATCTTTATCATTTTCCATATATGTTGATATTATAATAGAATCCTTTTTTGATCTTAATGCCTGGCATGAATTTTGTATTAAATTGACGACCGCTTGCTCCAATCTTTGAAAATTACCGGTAATATTAGGCAAATTTTTCCCATACATAATAGAAAAATGATCGGTACTGTTTTTTATTTTATTATAGATTAATGCAATTGCTGATTCTACAACGTTATTAATATTAATTGACTCAAAATACAGATCAGGGATTTTCTTTGAAAAATTTTTTAAGTCTTCCGTAATTTTTTTTATACGATGAGATCCGTTTATAATACCATTAAATAGATTGTTAAAATTTTCTTTTATTTCAGAATATTTATTACTGCCTAAGATAAAATCACCTTTTTCATTATAATAATCATCCAATATGGGAATAATATATTGATAAGATTTCTGTAAAAGATTAGAATTAATCATTATATTATTAATCGGATTATTGATTTCATGTGCAACTCCCGATACTATTGTACCGAGAGTTATTAATTTATCCGCTTGATATAATTTTTGCTGCTGTATTTTCTCTTTCTGATAAAGACTTGCATTTTCTATTGCAATCGCTGCCTGAGCAATAAAGACATTTAAAATATCGGCATCCTCTTCAGTGAAAACAAATGATGAAATAGGATTATCAAGATAACAGACACCTATTATTTTTCTTTGATATTTCATGGGAATGCACAATATTGATTTTAATCCGTAATCTATGATACTTTTATATTTTATGTATCTTTCATCTTTTTCTGCATTTGTTGTTAAAATATATTCACCTTTATTACTTACTTCTCGGACTATATTTTTTGAATAGGTTGGGATATCCGAAAGCAATGTATTTTCCGGTGCTTTTAATTGTAATTCACCTGTTTCTTCATTTTTAATAAATAAGTAGCCCCTTTGAGCGCCTGTAACTTCAACAGCTTTTTGCATTATATGATTTAATAATTCGGTAATATTCATGATTGAACATAAATCCTGGCTTATTCCGATTACGCTTTCCAGTCTTTGTTTATCCATTAATCTTTTAGAAAAAGAAATTTTTTCTTTTAATCCTAATAAATCGGCAGCTTTTTTCATGCATACATTTGCCCCGATTTCTTTAAAAATTTTATATGATTTAGACCAGCAGTCTTCTGCTTTTAATTTAATATTTTTTTTATTAAAATGTCTTCCATAATCATAATATCCTTTTGCAAGTTCATATTTTCTACCCAGTTTCTCACATAAGGCAATACTCCGGTCAAAATATTTTTCCGCTTTTTTATTATTTTTAATTAATGAATAATATTTTGCTGTAACCCTTAAAGAAATAACATGATTCGTGTTCCATAATTTAGTTTTTGATAGAGCTTTAAAGCAGGCTTTTTTTATTTTTTTTAATTCCTTATTTTTTTGATTAATTGAATATTTTCTGTACATTTTTTTATAATTTTCAATATATGCATCTGCCAGGTATGGATAAATATTAACAGTATAGAGGATTAAAAAAATATTTTCTTCATTGATTTTTTTTGCTTTTTCCAGATAAATTACAGATTTATTAAAGTCATTTTTTTCTAAAAAATAATAACCATAATATGATAATATTATACAATGTAAAAATGGAATATTATTTTTTTTTGTTGAGATTAAAGACTTTTTAAGTAATATTTCTGCTTCATTGTATTGACCGGTGTCTATATATCTTAATGACTGCATTACTTTATACATTTCGATATAATAATCATTTTTTATTAATTCCGAATAATGTAAAAAATCATTTAAGCATTTTTGTGTATTTTTATAATCCGAGAGGCATTGATATGTATGATGCATTCCGCTTAAGCACATTGCCATCTCCCAAATATCTCCTATATTCTCAAATTTGCTATAACTTTTTTTAAAAAACATTATACTTTTTGCATACTTGCCCATAAAAAGAAAGTAATAACCAAACAGTTGATATGATTGAGCAATGCACCATTCATCTTTTACCGATTTTATTATTTTTAGTCCCAATTTATGATATTTTAATGATGTTTTAAATAAAGTTAGACCCATTAGTAGGCTGGCATAACCGCTGAGACTGAATCCCAATATTTTTGATTTGCCGATATGGATAAGAGAAATATTTAAATTATATAAAAATATATTTATAAATTTTAATGAACCGTCAAGAGTATACATCCATCCTAAAGTTAAACTGAATGACAAAATCGTTAAATATTTTTCATTAATTTTTGTATTACTGTGTTTTAAATTTCTTTTATAAAAAATAAAAGATATAAAATGGATTATTAATTCTTTTATTATACTTAAAATAATACTTTTTTTTGTTATTGGGAGTTTTAAACCTAATAACTTAAGTCCTTCGTATCCGTATTTTTCACTTGTAGCAAAATCTCCCTTTTTAAAATAAGAGTCGCATATATTTCTGTATATTTTTGCTTTTTCATTATTAGACTTTATCAAAGGTAGAAGCATATTAAATATTTTAATTGCTTCATTGAATTTTCCTATTATTAAATATATTTCACCAAGTAGAGTATTTAATTTTATCCAATCATCTGTATTGTTTTTTAATTTACTAATACCGATTTTTAAGTATTTTATTGCATTATTATATGCATAGTTTTCCTGAGCTTTAACTGCTGCAATATAAATATATTTTAAGATTTTATCCTTATTATTTCCTTCAATATAATGATTTATTAAATCAAATATTATATTTTCAATATTTTTACTATTCATTTTTTCAAGTTTATCTGCAATATCAAGATGCAGCTTTTTACGTTCTTTATTACCGATGTTTTTATAGAATGCATCCTTAATCCTGTCGTGAACAAATAAAATTTTTCCTTTTTCCTGAAAGTCTTCTTCCAATAATTGAAGATTAATAGCCTTGTCAACAATTTTTACTACATCATTATCGGTAAGTTTAACGTTTGTCCATCGGTTACATAATTCAAATAAAAAATTTATATGAAATTTTTTACCTATAACTGCAGCATATGATAAAACATTAATTTCATCTTCATTTAATAGAAGTATTCTTTTTGAAACTATGTCAATAATTGTCGGAGGTATTTCAATTTTTTCTAAAATATCATTATTTAAATCCCATTTTTGATTTTTGTAAATAATTGCCTTATCATAAACAAGTTGTTTTAATATTTCTATTGTAAAAAATGGATTTCCTTTGCTTTTTTTAAAAATAAAATCCGATATTTTTAAAGTTTTTTTATCTTTATTATATAATAAAGATGATATAAATTTATCCATTTGATTTTTATTAAAAGCATTAAGATCAATTATATTTAAAGGATATTTATTTTGTTTTGTCGTATTAATTAAGTTAATAATGTTGTGTGTTTTTGTTATTTCATTGTTTCTATATGTCCCAATTATAAATAATGATGAATTTAAAATATTTTTTGTAATTTCATTTAATAAGGTAAAACTGCCGTCATCCATCCATTGCATATCATCAATAAATAAAACAATTGTTTTTTCTAATTTTGCCAGATTATAAAAAAAATTACTTATTTGTATAAGAAAACGCTTGTTTTCTCTTTCGGATTCAAGCTTTACCAGGGGCGGGCATTCACCAATGATTTCTTTAAACAAAGGATTAAGTTTTAAGACTAATCTTCCCAAGTCTCCGATAAATCCTTTTATGTTTTTTTTGATTTCAATTTTTTTTTCATTAGGGTACATATTAAATTTTTTTAAATATACATTTAATGCATCTTTAAAGGGGCCGTAGGGTATTTTATTTTCACCGGAAAAACATTTACCGTCTATAAATATTCCGTTATTTAAATATACATAATTTTTAAATTCATCTACCAGTCTTGTTTTTCCTGTACCGGCTGTTCCGCCAATTAAGCAAATGCTTCCCTTTAACATTGATGAATCATTAAAGTAATTTTTTAAATTATTTAATTCTTCATCTCTACCGATTATACTGGTTTTAAAATTTAGTTTTACAGCATCATCTTCAAGTCCTAAATCAAAATCAAGCAGCCCTTCTTTAATTTTTTTTAAATCATTTAATAATCCCTCAGTACTCTGATATCTTTTTTCAGGTTCTTTTTCTAATAATTTTAATATTATTTTTTCTAAAACATATGGTATGTTTTGATTTATTTTTCTCAAAGATGCAGGTATTTTTGATGCATGAGAATGAATAATTGTACTTATATTGTCGCTATAAAAAGGCAGTTCTTTTGTTAATAATTGATAAAATATTATTCCCAATGAATATAAGTCGCTTCTTTCATCTATTTCTTTTTTTATTACTCCTATCTGTTCCGGGGACATATAAGAAAATGTTCCTGATATTTCTTTTTTATCTTTTATCTCAAAATATTCTTTGATTGATGCTAAACCAAAATCAATAATTTTTATGTTATATTTATCTGTTTTAATTTCCTGTGATTCAGGATAATAAATCATAATATTACTAGGTTTTAAATCTCTATGAATAATGCCGATATTATGTACATTTTTAATAGCCTCTATTATCTTATACATGATATGAATTAAATCATTGACTGATAGTATTAATTTATTCTTTTTAATATCATTTAAAATTTCTAGTAAACTTTTTCCATTAATAAATTCCATAACAATATAATTAAAATCATTTTCTTCACCAAATTCATAAATTTTAAGTATGTTTTTAAAATTTAATTTTGATATAATTTGAGCTTCATTTCTAAAACGTATTAAGTCTTCAAGTCTATTAGATATGACGTTTTGTTTTAATATTTTAATTGCCGTGTATTTATTTGATTTTATTTCTTTGGAAAGCCAGACAGAGCTAATCCCGCCTTCACCGATTTTTTTTATAACTTTATATTTATTATTTATTAATTTACCTTTTATATTCATATACTTTTCACTATTTTTAATTTTAAAATATATAAAAAAAAATATAATCTTGCAATAATAAATAAAATAAGTTATTTGCTTTGTTATTATAAAAAAGTAACCGCAGATGGATGTAGATAAACGCGATAAAAAACCATAGAAATAATATGATTATTTTTTATCTACTATTATCTTATGTGTTTCTTCGTGTCCTTAGCGGTTAATATTTATTATATATCTAATTTATTAAATCAGGAATTGTTACCTCTATCAAGGAATTTAATTAAACTGAGGCTTATTGATTAATCTATAATAATAAACGAATACATAATTATCAGCACCTGCAATTTGAACAGCATTGCTCACAGCAGTTATTACAGCAATCGTTACAGCATTGCTGGCAGCAGTCGGTTTTTAAAAAGACATATTTTTTTTGCGGGAATAATATTTTAATCTCTTTTTTACCGATAGACCCGTCGGGATTAATCGATAAATACTGTAATTTATGCCTTATTACAGTTATCCTGCTGCATAGATTATTAAGAGAATTTTCCATGACTGTAGTAAAGATAGTGTTTGATATGTTTTTTTCTTTGAGTGTTTTAAATTGATTTTTTATTATATCTATTTTTTTATTCAATATATCTTCATATTTTAAATAACTGTTATATATATTAAAATTATTATCCGATATCATCGGGTTATAATTATTCTTTTGAAGATCAACCGGTATATCAAGCAGTGAATCTGCAATTGTAATTAATTCACCAATGATATAAAATATACCTGCAAGTATTTCTTTCTCCGGTTTTTTAATATTGCTGTATGATGAAATTTCATTAAAAATAAAGCATGCCAGTTTAGCACTGGTTTTGACAGTATTCTCAAAATCATTATCGTTTTTTATTGTATTATTATAACTATCCAAAAGTTTTATTTCTTTATCATTTAAATATTTTTTTAGTCTTAATAATTGCTTGTTAAAATATTTATATTTTAATTTTGTAAGAAATCCCGGGTTGTCATTATATGAATCGAAACTGGCAAACCATGCTAATAATAATGACCATTTTATTCCCTGATTTATTATTTTATCTTTAAAAACTGTTTTTTTTGTAAGGTATAGATAAGCAGGACAGTTTGTCTTTTTTATCTCAGGTTTAAAATAATTTCTTAAAGACAAGAGTATAAGAGTTATTTCATTATTAATAATAAATGAAGAAAAAAAGCCGTATTTTTTTCTTAAGACTGCACAAAGGGAGCAGTATATATTTAAATATTCTTCTTTTACATTTTTAGGCAGATCACATAATTTAGGTTTAATATTTCCAATCATGATGTCTCCATTAAATTTATAAAATTATACTTTTTATTTTATTTATTTAATAATTCTCATATCTTATATATAATAAAGATATATAATTTTTAGCCGGAATTGTAAATGATTAAAAACTTAAAAATATTTTTATTAATATTTTTATTTTTTGTTAATAAATATATAGATGCTTATACATGGATTTTGGAGGGTAATTGGGAATACTTTTATATTATTGACAGGAATGATCATAGTTATTTTAAAAATGTTTCAAATAGTCAGGAAATAATAAAAGACCTGGGGGATGGAAGAATAATTATAAAAAATAAAACTATATTTAATACTTTAATACAAAATGAACTTTATCCTATTAATTATCAAAATATTGATGAAAAATATTTAAAGCCGTATTATGATGATGAAAATAAAAATAAATTTGTAAGCGATCTTGCATATAAGATTATTGGTGATGCAAAAACAGTGGATGAGGTTGTTAAAAGAATAGCTTACTGGATAAGAGAAAATATAATGTATTCCTTAAATGCGGCAAGTGATCCGGTAAATGTTATTAAAAGTAAAAGAGCATATTGTGAAGGATACGGTAACCTTGCGAGTCATCTGTTAAGATCAGTCGGTATACCAGCAAGATCAATAATCTGTTATATACCGCCGTTATGCGGCTGGGGGAATAACAGGGGCGGTTATCATGCATATATAGAATTTTATTATCCGCAACAAGGATGGCTATGCATTGATCCCCAGTCAAGTCTGTATTATGCCGATCCCTTCCATATTAATTTTTATCCGTATAATGCCGGAAGTTTTAAAGAATTAACAAGAAATGATGATACATATATCATTGATTATACCGAGGAGCCGAAGGCCTGGCTGACTTATTTTACTGCTGGATTAAATGAAATAAAGCATCCTGTTTTTATTTTTAAAATCAGGGATATTAATGGAAGATATATAAACGATGATTTGCCTGTAAATACAAACAGCTTAAATGAGTCATTCTCAACGTATCAATCAAGAAAAATATACAATGGATGGGGATTTCAGGCAAGGATTTGCAGTAAATATATCTGGGCAAGGAATTCCAGGGAATCAAAATATTGCAGTTTGATTTTAAAGGACCAGTTATATAAGGATTTAAAAATTTCAGAAACATTGTCAGTTGAGTTAAAATCCGCTTTATTTATTAAAAAATTTAAATTTGACGGGGTTTGTAAATATTTTTTTGAGGCCGATTTCTTAAATGATGATGATATAAAAAAAATTATTTTCATGGATGAAAATGATACAGCTTTAATAAATACCTGGGTAAAGGTAATAATCGGTAAAAAGACATATACTCTGTTAACGGATGAGAAAGGGAGAATATTTTTAAAAATCGATGATAAAAATATATCCGTAATATTTAATGAAAAAAAATATCAGGTTTCTTTTAATAAAAATAATGTTATTAGGATTCCCAAGAAAAAAACTGTAAAGGATCCTGTATCTGATTATATTAAAAAAAATAATATTGATGTTAATAAACCGGCATTATTATGTGCATTATATGATGAAGCAGGTGTTGTATCAATGAAGGCTTTTGATTCCGTTAAATTATTTAGTGATAATAAAACATTCTTAGAGTTAAAACCTCAATATCCGGGTATAATTTATCATGACGACTTTAAATTGAATACTGATTATTTGCTGTTATTAAATTATGACAATAAATATATAAAAAGGATCATAAGATTTGAAGAAAATAAAATGATTGCTGTAAATATATCTATAAATGAAGAATATAAAAAAATAAAAATCAGTAAATTATTAACCAACACTTCATATCTATATGAATATTTTAATGGTAAGATTATCGATTATAAAATAAAAAATGATGAGATTTTTATCAGCTTTCCTTATGGAGAATACTATTTTGCAGATAATAATAATTATAAAAAATTACAGATTATAAATACCAATGAAAACAATACAGAATATTTTTATGATCCAGGCAGCATAAATATTGATGATTATATTAAAATAAGAAAAAATATATTTAAAGAAAATTTTTTATTAATCGGTTATATTGCACCGGTGCCTTTAAGGTTATCTTATACTGAATTATATGATTTTATAATTAATAAAATTACTGATGAAGGGGATAAAAATTTAATAGTTGAGTCATATGAGTTAATTAAAAATCATTTTTATCAATACCGTTTAAAGGATAATATTAACAATGAAAGGAGGGAAAAAATTTTAAAAATTTTAAACTATGTTGATTATTATTCGGGAAGATTAAGAAATACAGCAATATTTTTTATAGATAAAAAAACAGGGATTATATCTAATCATAAAATTGAGGAAGACGGCTTTTTTAATATAAAAAATATTGAAAAAAACACAGATTATTTATTATATTTTTTACAGGATGATTTACTCCTCATAAAAAATATTAAGATTGAAAATACAGGGATATATAAATTAGTTATCAGTAATATTGATTCTCAAAATATTATTGACTGTAAAACCGGTAATAGTAAATATTATTTTAATAAAGCCCCTTTCTATTGGATACTGCCTTTTAATAAAAACAATGAGCTTTATTTTAATTATATAGAATTACATCCATTTAATTTAGACGGGATATTTAATGTTTTTTATGATACAGGAGAATACTATTTTGCCAGGGAAAAGAAATTTGAAGAAATTATTATATTAAATAATACCGAAAACTATTATAAATTGGATAAGTTTATAAATAAAGATGATTTAAATAATGAATTATTAAGATTAAAAAAAAATTATTAAATTTTATTTTATAATATTAATCGGCGTTATAAAAACTGTCAATAAACATCGGCAGTTCTGTTAAGGGTTTTAAATCATGATTTTCTTTTTTTTTATTTAAATCCTGAAAATCATAAAATCTTATCTTGGTTGCAGAATCATTAGTCCCCAATAAGCTGTCAAGTAAAATTAATCCATAATGTGTCAACATGCTTTTATCATAACTTTTAAAATTTTTACCGTAAATTATAATATCCAGATAGCTTTCATCAATAATCGGATAAAAAAACAGATCTGAGGGCACTAAATCCATTATATTATTATCTATTATACTATCATTTAAAGATAGATCATCTTCAGAATCCTGTCTTATATCAAGAACATCCCATTCTTCCATGTATGGGGCTTGTTCGACAATTTCTTCAACAATATTAAAATTATCAAAATCACCGTTTGCAGAAATTATTAAAAACCTTTTATCCTGAAATTTTTCCGTTATTTCGATTGATAATCCTTTTTTAATATTATTAAGTTTTTTATTTATTTCGTTATGTATTTTTTTTTGATTTAATTCATTAATTTTAGTAAATTCTTTTTGATTGGATATAAACCATTCCCAAAAATTAGTAATTTTTTGGTTTTTTTCTATCATTTTTGTACTCATAATACTTTTATCCTTTGATTATACTAATTATTTATTATTTGTCAATTTTTTTACCTATAATAAATATAAAATGTGCCATAAAGCATATAAAACACTTATTGTGATAATATATATTTTCGGTTGATATGAAAATTTTTTAAGTGAATTGCTGGTATTTTAATTTTTTATTAATCCCATATATTTTGCGCCGCATCTGTAACAGACAGGCAGCTGATGTTTTTTCCTGTAAGATCTAAACATTTTTGCTTTTTTACTGTTCCATAATTCATAAATATTTGATTCTTTAATATTGCCAAATGAAAAATCGCAGTAATCCACACAAAAATTGACTGTACCGTTTGGCTGTATATCTATGAGATTATAAACATTAAAACATTTTTTTGTTTTTACAGTTTTTAATGGATACTTAAACCATTTAATATATTGATTAATGTTTAAATCCATATAGGGATAGTTATAGATATCTTTTAAATTTGATTTATATTCATTATATTGCAATTTAAATTCCTCAATATCAACACCGGAAGATTCATGATGAAATCCCCGCCATGAGAATGCAGGAGATTTAAATTTATCCATTAAAGTTTTTTCATATTCAAGCCCATATTTTTCCGGTATATAATAATAAGGAACAATACATACTGTATCTATTGAAAGATTTCTAGCAAGATCAGGCATTTTACCAAGGTCTTTATATGAATACGGGCTGATTGTAAAATTTATTGATTTTCCTATCTTTCTGTCATATTTTTTTTCAAATTTTATTATCTCTTCAACCCCTTGTTTTATATTATCAAAGCATCCTTTTATTCCCCTGACATTATCATGTATTTCAGGAGTGCCGTCGACTGATATTGTAAGGTGGATATTTCCTATCTCAACAAGCTCCTCGGCAAATTTTTTTATTTGGGTGCCGTTATTGTCAATCGAGATAAATATTCCTTTTTTATTAATGTATCTTAAAAGCTCTATAATATCCGGAAACAGGAAGGGCTCACCGCCTCTAATTAATAATGATTTAATATTATTCTCAGCCAATTCATCGACTATTTTTTTCCAATCATTTAATTTCATTTCATTTTTTAGACTGGCTTTGTTATTATGCATATACCCATTTTTGCTCCATTGCCCGCACATCCGGCATTTGAGGTTGCATTTATTGGTTATGGTTAAAGAAATATACTTTGGGAAATTCATGGTGAAAATAATAACATATAAAATTGTTGATTCATATAAATTTTTTTAGAAATTGTCTCTGCGTACCTGTAAGCACAGCGGTGAATACAGGCGAAGCAGACTGAGGTATATTTTTTATATGATAGTAGATTACTTCGCTACACCCGTAACATCGGATTGCTTCTCCCGCACCCATATTATGTCATTAAATCAATATTATATATTTAGCCAGCTCTTTGTAAATAGAAGTAGGATCACAATTGACAAAAATAAATTTAATAAATTAGTAAAGGATTTTAATATTTTTTTCTTTAGATATATAAACATACATCCGGAGAATTATAATGAAAATTTCATTGTCAAAAGTATATCACTTTGTAATCCCTCACCACTCAGTACATATAAAGCAATTTATTAAAAATAATTATTTTATCTTAACTGAGTGGTGAGGGAGAGCCGAAGTCGATGTTAGATTTTATATTGATCCTAATGTTTATAGAAAGCTTAGGAATACTCATGGTGCAATGCATACATTTAGCATTGCAGCTTTAGTAAGAAAAATGATAGAGCTTTTTTTTATTTTAATTAAGGCCAAAGGGCTTGACTGGGTAATAAACACTATGAAATCTGGTATAAAAAAAATCATAAATATTCTTAATAAAAATAGAAGTCTTTTTAAAAATCAAAAAAATATGATACATATGTATGGGGAAGAGATGATTGAAGAACATATAGTTATGATATTTTCAAAAAATTATACACTTCTAGGAGTAAAGCCAGCCAAAAGGTATTTATTCTACCAAAATTAAAACATTTTAAAAACAGTTTCACCTAATCTATTCAATCTAAAAATATTCCGTTTAAATATTTTTCCAGATCTATTTTTATAGGCATTAAATATAAATGAAAATTACAATTTTCACAGTAGTTGATTACTTCTTTTGCAAAGTTAATATTCCATCCTAATGACAGATCAAAAGAAGCAGGGAAATACGCCCTGTTTCTTGACTCCCAGTAATTTTTTGATTTTAAAGATGTTACCGGACTTATACCCCAGTAAACTTCCATATCTTTTAATTTTTCAGAATATATATCTATTAATCTCATGTCAAAAAAAGGTTGTGTTAAAAATGCTTCGACTCCTGCATCTTTTTTCATTTCTATATAATCAAATTCATCTTTTATGCTTACTCTATACTGATCAATTGCTGCATAAATTTTAATGTTTGGCATCTGGGTTTTTATTTTTTTAATTAATTTTATAGAAGTATTTGGGAAAACCTGCTTAGACATATCCTGGGGAGGATCACCTTTTATAATCAATAATTCATTTATTTTATTTTTTTGAAGATAATCTATGATAGCTAATCTTTCATCAAGATTGAAATCTATTGCTCTTAAATGCGGAATAACTTTTTTAAAATACATTTGAGCTGTTTTTGCAGCTTCCCAGCTTCTTAACTCAAATCTTAACAAGTCAGGAATATTTATCCCGTTTATTTGTTTATAATTTTCTTTTATCATATTTAATTCACTTTTTAATTGATCTATATTTCTCGGTACGATTTCTAATAGTATTTGTGTATTCATTTGTTTAATTATTCCACTATTTTATTTATTGATTTCCAACCTCTCAATACCATTTTCATCAAATTCTTCTATATATTTATTTATTTCCTCTTCTTGTTTTAAAAATTTTTCTTCCCTGTTCATTTTTTCAATTGCCTTTTTGCCATATTTTCTATAAAAATCTCTTATTCCTAATGCCTGCTCTAATTCATTCCAAAAGGTTTCATCATTATATTCATCTAAATATTTGTTATGCATTTTTTCTTCAAATTCAGCTGTAGGAAAATAGTTATTGTCCTCTACATCAAAATTATTACTTAATCCATTTTCATATAGATATTTAAATATTTTCTGGCAAAATTTATTTATTTCTTCTATTGTATTAGTTTTATGAGAGTTTGTTATCCAGTCATAAATATATATTGCTTCATATAATAAATTTAATTCCTTTTTATTTAAATTTTCCATAATTTATTTCCTTGATATTAAAATTTAATAATATAATTTAATTACTATATAATATAAAAATTAAATTATTGTAATAATTATAATATTTTTTACCAGTCGCTAATCAGCATTTTTTTTGTAAACCATGCCCATTCATCTTCGAGAATAAGCCCGATTCTTTCCTTGTCAGGATAATCATATTCTTTAAAATAATCTATGACTCTCTCATAATAATCGATCATCATTTTTAAATTCATTTTTTTTATTAATTGGTGTGATATCTCGATAAAATTATCCGGCATTTTTTCACATTTTTTTAATGCTATAAAAAGTGATTTGCGGCATGGGAATAATACATGATTATGGGCTAAAACAAGTCTCCCTGCAAAAAAAATAAGCTCCATGATGCAATGTATGAAAAGAAAATCATTCCCCTGTTTAAAGGCGTCTTCACCGATATAGCGGTAATGCTTTGTATAAGCATAAAACGCTTTTATTCTTTTTTGATGCTCCCATTCGGGATATACACCAATTTTTTTTATTAATTCATCTACTTCATTGTTTCGTGAGAATAACGTATAGGCATCAGTAAAGGAATTGCGTGTTGGTTCATTAGCATTTTTTACGGCGTCATATAGATAATTCATTCCTATGATTTTACCGTCTATTTCTATACCAAAAAAGTCGTTGGGATCCCAGGTGCCGTAAAAGAATGATTTTGTTTTTTCTGCTTTTTTAAATTCTTCATCAGTTACAATAAGATATAAATCAATATCGGAGTCTTCCCTGGCTTTTCCGGTTGCAATAGAGCCGCATACAATTAGAGCTATGTTATTAGGATTATTTTTATTTAAATCAGTAAGTTTTTTTAAAGCCTTTTCATGGGATTTTGTCATATTTACCTTCTTTAATTATTTTTATGTTTAATTTTTTCAATATAATAATTTCCTTAATTATTTTAAAATTATATATAAGCTTTATTAAAAATTAATTAAATTGTCAAATTTTATTAATAGCATATAATTATTATTTTTCATTATATTGATATACAAATGTAAAAAAAAATAAAATATTATTTTTTATTTAAAATATTAACTTATTCTTTATTAATAAATAAATAAATTGTATATTTTTATGTAATAATTAAGGATATTAAAAAAAACATTTTATGCTGGTAAATAATAAGAATTTTAAAATACATTTTGAAAAAATAATACATAAATATAAAGAATTTGCAATAATGCCTCATTATAATCCGGATCCTGATGCGCTGGGGTGTTCTTTCGGGATGTATTTTTTATTAAACAAGGTTTTTAATAAAAAATCAAATATATATTTCAGCGGTATTATAGGCAGGGCGGAAAACAATAAAATGATACAGGTATTGGATATTCCTATAATAAAATTGAAGGAAAGGCAGGCTGTTCCCGATTTGCCTATTATTTTGATGGATACACAACCTGGGACAGGGAATAATCCGCTTAAATCCAAAAAAAAACTTAAAATGGTTTTTGATCATCATCAGCTTAATGAAAAATCAAAAGAGGTAAATTATGCTGATATTAGATTAAATTACGGATCCTGTTCATCATTGGTGTACAGCTATTATGAAGTATATGATGTCAAACCGTCTGTGAATGTTGCAACAGCGTTATTTTATGGGATACAGTCCGATGTTGTAGGGGAAGGAAGAACCGCTTACAAAATAGATTTTCATTATATGGAAGAGTTAAGCAAGTATATTAATAGGGAAAAATTGTATTCTATTGAAAATCCAAAATTACCTTTTGATTATTATATTCATACAAATAAAGGTATGGAAAACAGTGTGATGTATAATGATTTATTAATAACAAGCCTTGGAGAGATCGAAAATCCCGATTATATTGGAGAGATTGCGGATTTTTTAATAAGATTTGATAAATGTTATTTAGCGCTTGTAATTGGCGTTCATAATAAATTCATACAATTATCTTTTAGATCCCAGAGGAAAAAGATTGATGCAGGATTAACTTTAAAAAAAATAGTAGGCAGATTGGGATCAGCAGGGGGGCATCAGTCAAACGCCGGGGGCAGGATTTTTATCCAAAATCCGGAAGAAATCCCGAAAATTAATAAAAAAATAATTACAAGAACACTTCATTTATTACAGGGCAAGATAACATCGGGAATTCCATTCTTATCGTTAACGGATTATTTAAATTATTAATTCTAAAATAAGTTCTATGCTCTCTCCTATGAAAAAGAAAAGGGTGAAGATTCCTTGTAAACCCGGGTGTTTTACTATAATTTCGCAAAATTATTCAGATAAACATACAAGCTGATGTACTTAACAACTTTAACATGGGATGATTTTGCTGTGGTAATATTATTTTAATAATATCAAATAGTGCAATTAATAATTATTCTATTTAACCATTATTTTTCAATAATATTTTTTAAATCTTTAAGCTTTCTTTCTTTAAACAATATTCTTTTAATCTCTTTTTTTACGCTGTGCTGTGCACTTTCAGATAAATACCATCCCAGAGGCACTTTATCATATCCTATTGACATATTCAGCTCTATAACCCTGTCATTTTCTCCCTTTTCCTGAAAATATTTCTTTATAGTGTCAATAGAATAAGGGCTTCTCGCAGAACGTGTGTTTAATAATGTTTCGATAGGCTGTTTAGTTTCATAAATCCACATCGAGGGCTCATCTTCTTCGATCTTTTTTTTATCGATTGGTTCATTCCTTATAATCATTACATAAAATTTTATTTTTTTGTTTTTTATTTCTTCTTTGTTAAATTTATCTAAAAGGGTCAGTATATCAAATAAAGTTGCAGCGCCTGAGTTTTCAAAATAACCGCCGTCTGCAACATGCCCCCAGATATTGGATTTAAACTGGAATTTATCCGGATCCCATTTTATCCTTCCGGCTGGTGTAATATACGGAAAACGGGCACTCATTAGCACAGCTGTACTTATCCTTACCCTGTTTAAATAGTTTAACTGACTGTTAAAATCAACTGCATCACAGATGCTGTTATTTAATAAAACCGGACTTATGATTACCCTGTTGCCTTTTTCTATTTTTGTACTATTTAATAATAATAAAGGTAAAAAATATTTTTGATTTTTATTATTAAATTTCCATAAATTTGTATAACTTTCCGCAAAAATATTATTATTAAAATTTTCTTTCCATGCATTTTCCCAGGAAATCTCTAGATAATGAGATCTGTCAAATTCCGGTATTGGTATAAATAAAAACCTCTGAAATAAATCGGGGTAGAGTAATGCCCCTGCAATGGGGGAAAGAAAATCATTATCTAAGATTTTGTCTGCTTTATCTTTAAAATTAAAACTGTTTTTTTCAAGATGCATTTTAACAAGCCCCGTATAAACAGCACTTCCTAGGGAGCCCCCGGAAACACTTGATATTATAAATATATGCTCATTAAATTTTTTAATATTATCCTGTAATTCTCCTAATAATAAACCTGTCCAGTATCCGCTTCTTATACCACCTCCCTCTACTGCAACTAAAAAAACCGGGTATTCTTTTTTATTTTTTATATTTTCTTTTCTTATATCAATCCAATTTTTAAAATATTCATCTATACCCTCAATATTTTCTTCTGCCTGTGTATTAGTTTCTATTAATACTCTTATTGCATGATTATTATTAAAGCGGCTTTTTACTATTGTTAATAGCAGTAAAATAAGAAGCAGTGGGATTTTTATTTTTTTTTCAAGATAAATTATTAAAACAGGAACAAATCCCCAGATTGCCAGCCCGGATACAAAAATAGCAAGAGAGCCGAAAAATGTTTCCAGCCTGATTTTACTTGCAATAAAAGATGTTAGTAATATTATAAATAAAATATAATTTATTAAAACAAAAAGCCAATTGCTGAATTCTAATATATTAATTTTATATGCAGTTTTACTGATTTTTAAATTATTCTTAAAAAATTTTCTTCTTGATAAAACTATTGCCAGATATATGATTAATTCTATAAAATTTATTACAAAAAATAGAAAAAATTTAGAGTCAAGGTAATACTCAAGGTGGACTATTTTTCTTATTCCTGCTTTTATATAACCGGCAAAGATTATTATAAATACTGCACTACCGAGCCATCTGGGCAGCCATTTTTGAAAGAAATAACCCCATTTTTCATTATAATAATTAATATCGGATATATCCAGCAGGGTTCTTGCACTATACCAGATGTTAAATGCCCATAATAAAACAACTGCCTGAAACCATAAAAAGTTAATACCCTGTATATTGTAAAATTCTTTTTTTAAAAAATTAAAATCAATATCATAATAACTCTTCATAACATCTATTATTTGAGGAACAAATGAAAACGATATTACTCCAATTATTAAAAAAATTATCGGTATTATGCAAAATTTTGCTATATAGATAAAATCAATAAGCCAGACAAAGCTTTTTTTTGTATTGTATATTATTTTTTCTTTTTCTGTTAAATCTAGTCTTTTAACAGGTATAAATCCGAATTTTCTTCTTAATAAAAAATCAGCATATTGCCTGTCATGTTTTTTTAATTTTTTTTCCCGGTTGTTACATTTTAAATTATACATTTTTTTTCTCCAAACATTTTATTTAATGATAAATAAAGAGTTTTATAATGTCCAGATAATTTATTTATTTAGGAATTTGTTTTATAAAAAGTATTTATAATTCAAGTAACCTCTTGGGGTGTGAGTAAAGGAGACAACACTTGCCGTCTAAAACATCCAGTTATTTTTTTAATTTCGTTTTTTATGGAGTGAAATTTTATCTATATATCTTTACTTTTTGAAAACAATAAAATAAAATAATAAAAGGAGCTTATTAGATGCTGAATACAAAAGAAATAATCGAAGAAGTGTCTTTGTTACCTATAGAAGAAAGAGTAATGATTATAGATTCTCTTCTTAAGACTTTAAATCCGATTGAAAAGAATAACGAAAAAGAATGGATTAAAATTGCTAAAAAAAGACTAAATGATATCAAATTAGGTAAGGTTAAAATAATAGATGGAGAAACTGTATTTAAAAAGGTATTGGATAAATATAAAAAATGAATTACTAATTCCATCCTGATGTGGAAAAAGAGTTTTATGATGCTATTAATTATTATGAAGAATGTCAAATTAATCTGGGTTATGATTTTTCAATAGAGGTTTATAATGCAATCCAGCTAATTGTATCATTCCCAAAAGCATGGCCAAAAATAAACAATAATATCCGTAGATGTTTAATCAATAGGTTTCCTTTTGGGATTTTATATTCTGTTGAAAAAAATAATATATACATTTTAGCAATAATGAATCTTAATAGAAAACCTGATTATTGGAAAGATAGGGCCAAATGAAGTATAAATACAATAGAAGAAGAACAAGTTAAAAAAAATTTAATAGATGTAATCTGGTTATATCAAAAATGAAAAAATTGGGCTATTACCTAACTTATATTTATTATCATTTTAAATATGAAGATTTTGAAGATATTTTGTACTAAAAAATTTGTTATGAATAGATTTTTTTATCGGTATTGAATAATTGTTTATTTTTATAAATCTATATCTTCCCTGACTTTACTACTCGCAATCATAAATATCAACAACCCCCCAGACTTTTTTTGTTTTACTCTTTATAATCCCGATTATCCCTCTGTAATATGTTGGGAAGCTTCTGTATTCGATTCTTTTATTATCATTAAATATTTCATCTACATATTCAGGTAATATGATTAATCCTCACATAGAAAGCTCTTTATGCAACATTTGAAGAATATAAGTATTTTTGAAAATCAATAAAGGTGTTTTTTACTTTATCTTTTCCTCCAAGCTGTTCTATGGCATCAATAACCGAATTATATTTTAATTCTAAAAGAGTTGGGAGCTTATCCTGATCTAATTCTTCAACACCAGTCTCGATATATTTAGATAATACAAACTCTAAGAATTCTTTTTGTTTATCATCAAGATTTTTAAAAATATCCTTTTTAGCTTTTAATACTCTTTCTTCTCTTGAAATAGGTTTGATTGCAAATGATATATACTCCAATACATCATATAGATCACTGTTTTCTGCACCAACCATTTTTTGTAATGTTGTTAGTTCATTTATTCCATAACCAACCTCTTCGAGATTTATTAAAAATGCTTTTCTTGTTTGAGGATTACTCCATATCTTTCTTAATTCGTCTTCATTATTAAAAAAATCCGGAAGCTTGCCGTATAAGCTTTCTAAAAATTCATCAGCAGAAATCGGTTTACCGTCAGGACTCCAGTAAGAAGTTGATACCATATGCTGTATTTCTCTTTCCTTGCCGTCAGCAAGTTTTATCTTTAATATCTTCTTTTTTTCTTTTTTTTCGCCATCTTCGTTTTCTTCTTTTTTCTTTGGTTTATCTTCATTATCAGGAACTTTCGGATCTTCTACAACGTCTACAGGCTCTATCGGTTCACCATCCCATTCCGGATCTAAAAAATGATGATAAGCACCAACAAAATCATATATAGTAAAAAACTCTTTTCCTTCAAACAGTCTTGTCCCTCTGCCTATAATCTGCTTAAACTCGATCATCGAGTTAACAGGCCTCAATAGTACAATATTTCTTACATTCTTGGCGTCCACACCTGTTGATAATTTTTGTGAAGTTGTAAGAATAGTCGGTATTGTTTTTTCATTATCCTGGAAGGTACGTAAATGCTTTTCTCCAAGTTTCCCGTCATTTGCCGTGACTCGATGACAGTAATTTGGATCGGTAGAATCCTTATATTGATTTATTAAATCCCTTATAGCAAGTGCATGATCCTGGGTTGCACAAAAAACAAGAGTTTTTTCTTTTTGATTTATTTGTCCTAAAATAATTTTAACTCTTTTTTCTTCCCGCTCTTTGATTTCTATAATCCTGTTAAAATCGGATTCTTCATAAATCCTGCCTTCTTCAACATCACCCTCAATGATCGTATCATCAGAAGTATAGATATATTCATCAAGAGTTGTCTGGATTCTCTTGACTTTAAAGGGGGTTAAATAACCATCATTGATTCCTTCTTTTAGAGAATAAATATATACAGGCTCGCCAAAATATTTATATGTATCAACATTATCCTTACGCTTTGGTGTTGCAGTAAGTCCTAGTTGGACAGCAGGTTCAAAATATTCCATTATATCCCGCCAATTTGATTCATCATTTGCACCGCCCCTGTGACACTCGTCGATAATTATAAAATCAAAAAAATCAGGCGGGTATTCTCCAAAATATGCCTCGACAAGCTCGGCATTTTTATGTTCTGTTGCCTCGACAAGCTCGGCATTTTTATATTCTGTTTTATTTTTTGATAATTGTTTCAACAAATTAATATTTCCCTGTATTAGCGCAGTTTTTTTTACGCGGCTCCAATTTTGAATTTGTTTTTCTCTCTTGAAAGCTTCATCTATTTTATAAAAAGATTCATAATACACTAATTTTATAGGTAAATTATGCTTAGTATATTTTGCACCATTACCTGCTTTATGCTGCGCTACTCTTTTTTGTAATTCTTTTGTGCTTCCAGTATATAGGCTGCCATCAGCACATTGTAAAATATACATATAAGCATTTGATTTTTTTGTAATTTTTATTTCTGAAAAATTTATTATAGTATTTACCGAATTGGTTGGTGAGCTTGCCGAACCACCGGACATAAAAGTCTGGAATATCGTAAAAAATATACTTGCATTCTTAGGCACCTTGCCTTTTTTCCTTATCTCACCAGGACTGATCCTTTTTAATGCATCTTCTGCAAAAGCACTGAAAGAATTAAAAGCCTGATCTGCAAGTATATTCCTGTCTGCAAGGAATAATATACGGGGTCTTCTTGTCTCATCCAATTTAATATTCCATCTTGTATTAAACAACTTCCATGCAATCTGGAAAGCTATAAAAGTCTTACCTGTACCGGTTGCAAGAGTTAATAAGATACGATTTTTACCTTCTGCAACAGCTTTTAGAGTTTTATTAACAGCTATCTCCTGGTAAAAACGGGGAATACGGGTACCGCTTAAATCTTCAAATGGAATACTGTTAAACTTATCTATCCATTTATTTTGTTTATCAATAATTTTATCATAAAGTTCATCCGGAGTCGGAAATCTCTCGAGATACTGTTCCTTACCCGTAATCATATTAATCATATATAAATCAACGCCATTTGTTGCAAAAGCATAATCTAAATGTAATTTATCTGCGTATTCCTTTGCCTGGGTAACACCTTCACCGGCTTTATGTTCATCACTTTTTGCTTCGATAACAGCAAGCTTTACATTTTTATAAACCAGCACATAATCGGCAATTAAAGGCTTTGATCTTCTTCCGCCAGTCTGTATCTTGCCTTCGGTGATCTTATATTCTCTCATTATTCTTGATCCTTCAATAACACCCCAGCCCGATTCTTTTAAATCCAGATCAATTAATTCTGCTCTTGTTTCTGCTTCGTTCATTTTTTATTCCTGTATTTATTTTCTTTATCCTTGTTCCAATTATCAGGATTTGATTTTATATATTTTCTTATCCTGTTTAAATCATTCTCATTGTGTATTATATGGTCATAATATCTTGATTGCCATGAGAATTCTTTATTTATTTTTTTTGCATTTTTTGTAACGGATGATTTAAAACCCGCAACAAATGATGAAACCGATTTTGGTTTACGTTTTGCAACACCATGTTTTGATTCCGTAGAGACGCACGGCCTTGTGTCTCTACGATGTGTTTTATGAATACGAATAATTCCATGAACATGATTCGGCATTATGATATAACAATCACAAAACAATTCCGAACGGATGATGAATGATTTATTCCATTCATCATCAACAATCTTTCCAATTTCATTCAATACCATCTCCCCATCTTTTATTTCACCAAAAAAATGTTCCCTGTTTTTTGTACATATTGTTATATAATAATACCCATTTGAGGAATAATCCCAATCCTTTAATCTTATTGACTCAACACGGTATTTATTTTTGAATAAGGTCATTCACAACTCCCCATTAAAGGCTTTATCCAATATAGATTTTTTTAACTCATCGAGGTCTTCAATTTTTTTCCTGTATATCTCTTCAAGCCGTTTTGTTTCTATTGAAATTTTATTTATATTTTCAACTATTTCTTTTTGATCCACTATAGAAGGAAAATATATATCAAAATCTTCAATTATTGCTTTTGTTAAAGCTTGTCTTGTTGCTCCATTTTTTTCACCTGTTAATAATAATTTATCCTTTATAATTTTTGATGTTAAAAAATAATTTAAATACTGAGGTAATACTTTATTTTTGATTAATCGGATTATTGACACATGTTGATTAACTCTTGCTGGTAAAATATTATCTGGAACAATACAGCATCGGGCAATAGATGCTCCTGTAATGTTCAGAAGTATATCATTTGATTCAACAATTACATTTGAAAGAGAATCAGCTTGATTTTCATCTATAAAAGCCAAATTTTTATATTTAAATTTATTATCATGAACATTGAGACTTCTTACCAAAGATATACCTTTTGATTTATATGATTTTTTACCACCTAATGGAGTAGCCCCACTTCCGATTTTTGTTGTTACTTCCCCCAATTTCTTCTCTTCCCATCCATCTGTGGAGACGCAAGATTTTGCGTCTCCACAGATGGATCTCTTAAAAATTCCATTCAAATAAGAATCAAACAGTTCCCTTGCATTTGCAAGGTTTTTCTCTGCATTCTTTTTTGCCTTATCGATTGATATAAAAGCCTCATCTAGTATTTTTACAATCCGCTTTTGTTCCGGAAGAGGGGGAAGAGGAATTTTAGCCTTCTTAACTAATTCACTTCTAATGTTTTTAACTATTGCTCCACTTGCGAGTTTATTAAATTGCTCTTGAACTAAGGGAGAAATAAGTGAATAATAGAAATAATCTTTATTTATAGTTTTATTTAGTCTTAAAACAAACCAACCATCATGAATATATCCAGAAGTTTTCATTATATATGGTTTTCCAAATGACATTGAATTTGATAAAATAAAATCGCCTTCATTTACAAAACGAGATTTCAATGCCCCTTCTTTTGTTATTTTTTCTTTTGTTGAGAATATATATTTATCAATATTTTTAGTATCTCCAATTTTTATCCAATTTTTTCCATTATCATTATTTGTGATATATTTTTTTATCGGTCTTGGAGAACTGCCTCTTTCAATAATGCAGATTTCTCCAAGTGTCTTAACTTCCCAATCTTTCTTCATACCGGTTCTTTCATTTTAGTTTTTTTAATAAAACAAAATATTTGTAATTTTAAACAAAATATTTGACATAAATCTACCTTTAATATATATTTACTTCAGCGACTGGAACAGGCCGTCTTTGGATGACCTGCCCGTTAGGGACAGCCGCTTTTTTTATTTAATATAGTTTTGTTTTATCCAATCAAAAACATCTTTTATATTTGTGTTTTCATTTATTAGATTTAGACTCTCAATTATTGGGAAAACCTCTTTATCATATTCGCTAATTTTAATATTCAATTTATTTTCTTCATACTTTCTTATGTAATAAGCTAGAATATCGATTAATTGGATTCCAAAACTTTTTTTAGAATCAACAAAAAAGCCTTTTTCAATTATTTTTGAAGTTTTTAACAATGACGTTTTATCCAATCTTAATAATTTTATCGACCGTTCAACATCCAGATAATATTCTTTTTGTTCATCAAAAATAAACATACCATATGAATTATTTTTACTGAGATAAGATTCAACTTCAGAAAATATAAAAGGCAATGCCATTATATAAGGCTGAATTTGTATTCCACTTCCATAATTCTGAATACAAAATTCTTCAAAGTTTTTCTTGATAATTCTTCTATAAAAAATAGGTAATTGATATTTCTTTATTAATTCAAAAAAATCATTTCTAAGAGCAAGTCTTTGTTTAAAGTCTAAATCTTGAAAAACTCCTCTTCCTATTTTTAAATCAATTGCGTGTATTTCAAAGTTAGTATTATTTGATAGTTTTAAGTAGTTTTCCATCAAAAGCTGAAAATCTTCTTCCAGATCAAACCATTGATTTTCATCGATTATTAGACATGCCAGCAAAAATATAGGTTGTTCTTTATCCTTTAAATTTAATCCTGTATTTCCTGATTCATCGGTATAAATAAGCTTCATCATTTATTCCTTCTGTAGTTATATTATATATTTGCTACCAAATACAATAATTTAATCAGACAATTAAAAAACAACTATTTATATTATAAATATCATGCGATGCATGAACACCGACTCCATGTCGTTGAAGGGTAACCTTCTTAGTGCACCTGCGGACTTATTTTGTTTTCAAAGTAGACTTCTTTTTTGCAAAAGGAAGATCAGTAGATTTTAATTCGTTTTTTATATATTCCACATAACTTTTATAACCGCTTTTTTTAAAATCATTATATGCATTATCTTTCATTTCCCATACTTCTTCCATATATTTATCATAGTTATTTTTCATACATAACCTCCATTGGATTATATAAATTTAATTCTTTATAGTATCCCTCAATTTTATTTATAGAATTTATTTGCGCCTGTTTTTTTATGTTTGCCAGATGCCTGAAATTCCAGCTTAATAAAATATCAAAATCATAATAGGTAGAAAATGCAATGTGTAATGCGTCTTCATATTTATTTTCAGGAATTATGCCGGTTTCTACATATTTATTTGCGAGCAGTTCAATTTCATTATTAATTGCATCAAATATTTCAATATTATATTTTTTAATTGCATTTAGCAGTTTATTTTTTTTGCTAATATCATTTGTTTTATTGATTTCTAGAAAAACTATTTCTGATATATAAACTTCATATTCATTTAAATAGTTATCAAAAAAATCAATTGTAATATTTTTATATTCTTTCGAATCATCAGCAAATAAAAAATTTATAATTGAAGTATCAAGATAAATTTTCAGTTTCTTCAATTAACACTCCTAAACATATTATATTATTATATTCAAAATTTTGCTACACTATATATAATTCTCATCCTTTTTTCATACCAGCTCTTTCACCTTCTTTAAAATCTCTGCTGATTCTTTATCGAGTTTATTTATTTCTTCAAGAATCACTTCTGGATCTCTCAATACAGTCTCATCCTTCTTATGAGGATTTTTAACGGATAGATCAAATGTTTCTTTATCAACATCTTTTATATCAACACTCCATGAGTTTTCACCGTCGGCTTTTATTTTTTGTAATTTTATAAACTCGGACAGATCCTCTTCATTAAGAGGATTTGTTTTACCGAGATTACGATCAAGATTAAGCTGGTAATACCAGATTTTACGTGTCGGGGATCCTTTTTCAAAAAACAGCACAACGGTTTTAACACCTGCTCCCTGGAATACACCTCCGGGAAGATCAAGCACTGTATATAAGTTGCAGTTATTTAATAATTCTTCTCTTAAAGCAATCGATGCATTGTCCGTGTTTGATAAAAAAGTATTTTTAATTACAATACCTGCCCTGCCTCCTGCTTTTAATATTTTGATAAAATGCTGGAGGAATAAAAAAGCGGTCTCTCCTGTTTTAATCGGGAAGTTTTGCTGTACTTCTTTCCGCTCTTTACCGCCAAAAGGAGGATTTGTTAAAATTATATCGTACCTGTCGCTCTCCTCAATATCCATGATATTCTCAGAGAGTGTATTTGTGTGAATTATATTAGGCGCTTCTATGCCGTGAAGGATCATATTCATAATACCGATTATATATGCAAGCGATTTTTTTTCTTTTCCATAAAATGTTGATGTCTGTAATTTTTCCCAATCCTTGGTTGAGATTTTTTTGATTTTTTTTAAATATTCAAATGCTTCACATAAAAAGCCTGCGGATCCCACAGCTCCGTCATATATTTTGTTTCCGACCTCCGGTGCAATCACTTTAACAATCGCTTTAATCAATGGTCTTGGAGTGTAATATTCCCCGCCATTTCTTCCTGCATTACCCATATTTTTGATTTTATCTTCAAATAAATTTGACATTTCATATTTTTCTTCATATTTCTGGAGAGAAAGTTCATCAATAAGCTCAATTATTTCCCTGAGATTATAACCGCTTTGTAATTTATTTTTTAATTCACTAAATATTTCACCTATTTTATATTCAATTGTGTTTGCGCTTTCTGCATTTGTTTTAAATTTTTTTAAGTAAGGAAAAAGCTTTATATTAATAAAATCAATTAAATCATCACCCGTACTGGCTTTATGGTGATCAAGTTTTCCATCTTTTGTTTTTGGAACAGCCCATTGATCCCATTGATATTCTTTCTCTATAATTGGTTTATATTCCTGACCAGTAAGCTGGAAAGATAACATTTTTACATTTTCATAATCATCAAGATATTTTAAAAATAGTATCCATGATGTTTGTTCGACATAATCCAGCTCACTACTGCATCCTGCATCTTTATGCAATATATCATCAATATTTTTAAAAATCTGTTCAAACATAATTTCTCCCTATATCCATATTTAATAAAAAGGTTTTTATATAACTATTGTTGGTAATTTTATTACGGCTCCTAAAAAACTTTATAAATAATTAATAATTATAGCAGTAATATATTAATAATCAACAATTAATTATTTTTGATATTTCTCTTCCGGAGAATGCATTCATCCGGTCAATGTTTCAGGATGGCGTCATTTTTACTAACAAATTTTTTTACCTTTCATTTTTTAATAATGATTTTATAAATTATTAATGTTAAAATATCCGGCATATTTTAAATAATCGGGAGAAAAAATATAATCATGATTAATAAAAGATTTATACTGTTTTTAATTCTAATTTTATGTTCCTGCGGAGTTAAGGAGAATAAAGAAGATGCTGAAAAAGTAGTAAATGAAGTATTTAACCTGTATAAAGAAAACAAATTTAAAGAATCATTTAAGTTTTATGATAAAGCCTTTTTTGAGGCTACAGATGAAGAAAAATGGCTGAAAATATTAAATAATACATATAAAAAACTGGGCAAGCTCGAAGAATATAAACAAACATCATGGAATATACAAAGTTTTGTAGGCACTAAAAGCGGGGTATATTATGATTTTGTTTACAAAGTAAAGTATGCAAAATATGATGCTGTTGTGAGATTAAGATTATTTAAACCGAAGGACAGTACAGAAATCAAAATTATCGGACAAAAAATCGACTCAGAAGGATTTTTATTGGAGTAATTTTAATAATATCTTAAATATATTAATATGAAAATAAGATTAGCAAAAATCAATGATCTCAAAAGTATTGTTGAAATATATAATCAGGCAGTATTAACAAAGAAATCGACTGCTGATTTAACTCAAGTTAAAATAACAGATAGGATAGATTGGTTTTATGAGCATTCTCCCGGGAAATATCCGATATATATTGCAGAGGTTGATGAGATTGTTACCGGATGGATTTCATTGAGTCCATATAGAAAAGGCAGAGAAGCATTACGGCATACAGCCGAGGTGAGTTATTTTATTGATAATAGATATCAAAGACAGGGCATCGGTACAAGTCTGATTGATTTTATAATAATGGAATGTAAAAAAATAGACATAAAAAATATTTTTGCAATAGTTTTGGAGAATAATAAAGCCAGCATTAAATTATTAAAAAAGTTTAATTTTAATAAATGGGGATATATGCCAGATGTTGCAGAATTTGACGGTGCACCATGCGGGCATTTATACTTTGGGTTAAATATAAAATAAATTTTAACCTTTTAATTCTCTTATAGATTTAGCAATAATATCAAAAATATCTTCTATCTGGTCAATGTCTACACAGGAGAATGCTACACGCAAATCTGTGGACCCGATAGAGATTGTTCCTACACCATATTTATTTAATGCCAGCTTTCTTACTTCTTCACTGTCGACACCTTTTACCTTTATGCACATAAAATAGCCGGAGTTAAAAGGGTATACATCCCAGCAATCTGCATATTTTTTGTTATAAACTACTTCTTTTACCTTTAGTGCTCTTTCTTTTAAAATTTTATATTTTTCTTCTTTTTCTTTGATATATTCCTGGTCATTTTTTAATTGTATCAGTATAGACTGTTTGGTATTTGAGCAGTTGGAAATCGAGCATCTGACGGCACCTGCGGTTTTTTGTTCTAAAATTTCATAAGCTTCCGGATTGTGCCAGTAATCGGCAAATGTAATAAAACCTACTCTAAATCCCCAAACATAATATTCTTTTGTAAAGCCGTCTATTTTAATCGATGCAATATTTGGATGGCAATTAACAAATTTTGCAAAAATTGTACCGTTTATTAAATTATCTTCATAAAATAAACCGTAATAAGCATCATCACTAACGATTAATATTTTTTTCCCTTTTTCTGCATGTTTTTTTACAATATCGACAATTTTATTTGCCTCTTCTTCCGTTGGGGTATAACCTGTCGGATTATTAGGGAAATTGAATATTAAAATAATTTTTTCTTTTTTTGATTCTGCCAGTGCATTATCCAGAGAATCAAAATTAAAACCGGTTAAAGAATCATTAAAAAATTTATATGTTTTAATGATGCCTTTGTATCTTACTTCATACATTAATCTATAATTGCCCCATAATTTATCAGGAATTAATATCTCATCACCCTCATCTACAAAAAGATCACCGACAAGCATTAAGCCGTTTGTTAATGCCTGTGTAACAACAGGCTGGCTGATGTCTTCTCTATTTTTTACGGAAGGATTTTCTTTTACAATTTTTTCTCTCCATATTTCTCTTAGCTCCGGTACACCGTATGGTGAAGCATACGGAAATATCTGCTCTGGTGTTAGATTGTTAAAAAAACTGTATAATGATTTAAGGTACATAGGCTCACCATGTTCTTTTGCAATACCAATGGTTGCATTATATTTACTTGCTTTGCTTTTTGCTTCTGCACTTTGAGATATAATACCTTTCGGCATATATATTTTCCTGCCGAAATCACTCAGCATAGCATAAAAAGCCGGTGATTTTTCTTCTAAGATTTTATTAATTTCTTTTGCAATTTCATTCATTTTAACAGTCCTTTATTTTATTATTTTAATATATAATTCAAAATTGATGCAGTAATAATTTGATGAAAATCCCCTTCGCCGTAATAACGGGCTAAAATAATATCATTTAAATTTTCCGGGATCATATCACACTTATATAAAATCCTGCATTCTAAAACAATTTCTGCATCTTTTAAAGAAACAGTTGATACATTTGTCGAGGTAACAGTTTTCAAATTTGTTTCTTTAAATTTATCACAAAAAGAACCTGATTTAATGCCGCAAATTTCTATTGCATTCTTAAAACTGTCCGGCATTATATTTAAGGTAAATTCATCATGTTCCTGTAATAATTTATAAGTAAATCTTGAAGGCCTAACCATTATATTAACAACCGGCTGCTGCCATACAATACCGAATTGCATCCATCCAATAGTCATAATATTTTTAATATTATTATTTTTACCGCTCACAAGTAAAATCCCTGGCGCTGGAAGCTTGTTTAATATTAATGGCAGATTTTCCCATAATTTTGCAATATTATCGGCATCCATAATTTAGTTACCCTTTGGATAAATTGTCGAGATTATATAGTATTATTTATCTATTGTAAATTAAATTTTTATAATATAATAAAATAAATTGTTTAATTTTTTTTTTAAATTCTAAATTTATATTGATTTTAAAAATTAATAAGTTTATTATAATTAAAAGGGGGTGTATAGATGTTTGCACGAAGGATCATTTTATTTTTATTCATTTTGATATTTTCTTCATTATGTTTTGCACAGGAAAATGACAGCCAGGCAAAATACACCGCTGTCAATTTTATGGTTGAAAGGATATATTTTACAAGACTTGGCTTAATTGTATATTATTATGCAGAAGGCAGATTTCAATATCTTTATTTACCCAATAAATTTTTTAATGACGGAATAGCAATAAAGATTAAAGAAGGTGACGGTAAAATAACACCTCAGATGAGTATAATATTTAAAAATTTTGAACCTGTAAAAGTTAAACTCTATGTTCCTTTTGTATTTGACGGCCCAAGATATAGGATAATGGATTATTTAACAAAAACTATTGAAGATAAATTTAACAGCACCGAAAAGATAGAAGTAACGATTTTTCAGGATAAAAAAACAGAATAATATTTTAGTTAATTATATAAGATATAATATCATCAGCATTATTAAACAATTTTACTAAATCTATAGTATTTTCATTAATATAAAATGGATTATTTTTAAAGATATCAATTATAGGTTTCCAGTAATCACCATAACAAATTATAGGTGTTTTTTTTAAGAAATTTTTATTCATTAATTCCCATGTTAAAGATAATTCCGCAAGAGTACCTGTTCCTCCGCTGAATATTATATAAGCAATACTTTTATTTATTAATTCTTTTAATCTGTCATAAAGATTGTTGCATATGATAATTTCTGTATTTAAATAATTTTTGGGATTTGTATATAAGCCATCCAGTACAACACCTATAGATTTACCATTTGCATCTTTTGCACCCAGGGAAGATGCTTTCATTATACCTTTTCCTCCACCGTTTACGATAGTAAATCCTTTTTTTACCAGTAGGTAAGATATATTATAAGCAGTTTTGTATTCTATATTATCCTTATCCGGTTTATATGATCCAAAAATAGACACTCGTTTTTCCATAAATTATAATCCTATTTTGCTAAATTATACTTTAAAACATCTTCTTTATTTATTTGGTCGATGTTTATGTAATTAATTATATTTTTTTCATCTTTATATTTAACCTGTACCTTATTTTCATTATTATCAGAGTATAGAGCAGTTAATTGAGCACTTAATATTATTGAGTCATTATTTTTATCCCCCTGCAGTATTGTAACAGGACTGCCGCAGTCAGGCACTTCAAATTCATAATCATTATTATTTTTTTTAATCTGTAAAATATTATTCTCAATCTTATTTCTGCCCACGATTATTTTGTTATTTTTATATCTAAAATGTCTCCCGTATTTTAATAATTCTACATCATGCATGGTCGGATTTTCATTATGTTTAAATAGATCCATTAATTTAGGGGCAAATTTTTTTTCTGTTAAAAGGCATCCGCCTGCAGGTGAGGTAAATTTATCTATTTTAAATTTTTTTGCAAGCATAAACTGCACCTTCCTGCTCCTGCCGGCTGCATCATAAAGTTTTACCCTCTCAATCCATCCTTTGTCTTCCGGAATTGTTGCAGGCAGATTTTTTGCACATAACGGCCTTACAAGAAGCCCGTCTAATCCGGTTTCTTTTAATATTAAATTTAGTGCGCCTTTATGCTGGGACATCGGCCGTTGTCCTATAACCTCACCGGTTACTATAAAATTTGCTCCTGATGATTCCATCATTTCTTTTGCTTTTTTCAGCATGAATATTTTACAGTCTATACACGGATTAATATTTTTACCCCAGCCGTGTAAAGGATTTTTAACTATTTCCAGGTATTCGTCTCCTACCTGTTTTATTATGATTTTAAAATTATTTTGTTCTTCCACTTCTTTTATAAAAATTTTTTCTTTTTCTTCATTACTCCAGAAAGGCGAGGAAAAATATATACCGGTAACCTCAATACCCTGATCTGCAATAATCCTTGCCGCAAGTATTGAGTCAAGACCTCCGGATAATAATGCAATAGCTTTAATTTTATTTTTCATTAATGATTCTTTATGATATAATGTTTAAAAATTTAATTAATGACTAATATAATATTTTTTTTATAAAAAGTAAAATTATTCATTAGCGGATAAGATTTTATGGATATTAAAATTAGCGATATAAAAGAATCTAATAATTTTTTAAACATCTTATTAAATAAAATTAATTCTGCAATAATTTTAGTTGATAGAGAATTAAAAATTTATCATGTCAATAATGTTTTCGGTACATTATTTAATAAAGAAAGACATAGGGTAATTAATAAGGTTTTTGGTGATGCCTTGGAATGCATAAGTACTGAAATAGATAATAATTCTTGCGGGAGCACAAAGTATTGTCCTGAATGTATAATGAGGGATTCTATCTTAAAATCTTTTAAGAGTAAAAAGGAAACAGGGAAAAATCTTTTTATACAGGAATTTAAAATCAATAATTACAATATAAAAAAGACTTTTGAGTTTACATCAAAATTTTTAAAATTTAATGATAATGACCTTGTTTTAGTTGTATTAAATGATATTACAGAGCATGAAGAGCAAAAACTAAAACTTGAAAAATTAAATCAGGAAAAAAATAAATTCCTGGGCATTGCCGCTCATGATTTAAGAAGCCATATTTCTATCATCCAGTTATATTCCGAGTTTATACTGGATAGATTAAGCAAAAACTTAAATAATGAACAGTTAAAATTTGTTAATCAGATTTATGATACCAGCTTTTCTATGCTTCATTTACTTGAAGATATACTTGATATTACAAAAATCGAGAGAGGGATTATTGAGGTTAACAGGCAAAAACTTAATTATGTTGATTTTGTACAGAAGATTATTAAATTAAACAGTATAATAGCAGATAAAAAAGCTATTAATATTAATTTAAGTACAAAACTTAATAAGATAGATGCAATGTTTGATGAGAATAAAATGATGCAGGTTTTAAATAATCTCCTCAGCAATGCTATTAAATATTCTGAAAAAAACACGGAAATAAATGTTGTTATAAAAAAAGAAAAAAATAAAATATTAACGGAAATTATTGACCAGGGACAGGGTATACCTGAGCATGAGATGGAAAAAATTTTTAAACCTTTTCAAAAAATAAGCACTAAACCTACTGCCGGTGAATCAAGTACCGGACTGGGGCTTGCAATAGTAAAAAAAATTATTAAGGCTCATAACGGTACAATTGGAGTAAAGAGCAGGGTTGGTAAAGGATCAAATTTTCATTTTTATATACCAATTAATTAAAAATTTATAAAAATATACTTTTTTTAAAATTTAAAAAATAATCTATTTTATTATAATTTTTTTTCGTATTTATTTTTTTTTTTGACTAATATAATTATCTGAATTATAATAAATTTATATATGAAAGATAAAATAACAAGAAGAACCTTTTTTAAAAAATGTGCTAAACTAACTGTTGGTTTTTGTGTTTTCAGTAATTTTATTTTTAAATCACATGCAAAAGAAATAAACAATCCTTTAAAAAAAGAGGCAATGTTCTGGACTAAAAAAAACAGCAGTACGGTAAAATGTCTCTTGTGTCCGAATAGCTGTGTTTTACAGGAGAATGATATAGGCAGGTGTAATTCCAGAAAAAATATCAGTGGTAAATTATATTCTTTAAATTACGGGCTTCCATCAATAATTGCACTGGATTATATTGAAAAATCACCTCTCTACCATTACCAGATTGAAGGAAAGGCTTTTAGCATTGCAACTGCAGGCTGTAATTTAGGCTGCCGGTTTTGTCAAAATTGGAAGTATAGTCAATTTGGTCCCGGTGAAGTAGAAAATTATGAGTTAAGTCCGAAAGAAGTTGTATCACGTGCTAAAAAAAATAATGTAAAATCCATTAACTTTTTTTATACAGAGCCTACAATTTATTATGAATATATGACGGATATAGCAATGTTGGCAAAAAAAGAAAAAATGAAAACCATTTGTGTTACCGCAGGATATATAAATAAAGAGCCTTTATTGGAGCTGATACCCTATATAGATGCTTTTGTAATCGGGTTAAAGGGATTTGATGACAGTTTTTATAAAAATTATATCGGCTGTGTCTCAAAACCTATAACAGATACTATAAAAACACTTAAAAAGAACAATGATAAGACCTGGCTTGAGATTGTTAATTTAATTGTACCCGGTTTAAATGACGATGAAGCCTCTATTCGTAAAATGGCTAAATGGATTTATGATGAGATAGGAGCCGATGTCCCGTTTCATTTTACTAGATTTGAACCTCATTATAAATTGGATAATCTAAATCCTACACCAATCAGTACATTAAAAAAAGCTCATACCATTGCAAAAAATGAAGGTTTAAATTATGTATATCTGGGTAATATACCGGGCATTACTGAAAGTAATACTTTTTGCCCGGGATGCGGTAAGACTGTTATAGAAAGAGTAAATTTTAAAGTAATTAAGAATGATTTGAAAAGCGGTGTTTGTTCATGCGGATATAAAATACCGGGCCATTGGTTATAAAAAAAGGTTATTAAATATTTTTAAATTTAACATGAAAAAAAATAATAAAAGCGGATTAATTATAAAGCTATGTTCATCTTTATTGATTATAATTTTTTTATATATAATTTTACTATTAGGAGCTAAACCGGATCAAAAACCGAAACCGGATGATATTACTTATCTTAAAAGTTATGAAGAAGAATTATTGGATTTAAGTTATCTTGTCTTAAAAGCATCCGCAATCAATATAATTTACGGATTAAATCTGGAACGTTATCAGGTAGAAAAACTTAAAGAATTATCTCTTAATTTTGAGAATGATATAATGCCCGTCCATTATATTAATCCTTACTCTGATTTTAATCTTAATGAAATTAAATCCTCATATATAGAATTATTGGATTATCTATATAAAAAGAAATCAATCCCGGAAGATTTAAAAAACAAGGTTAATCAAATAAGAATCCAAGAGGCAGAATTTATAAAAAAAGGGCTGTTGGGTGTCCAGATGAATGGTTATGAGGGCAATAAATGTCTGAAATGTCATGCTCCTCCTGATTATTTTCCTGATGGAAATATTTCAGAAATGAAGACGGAAACTGTTTCACCTGAAAAGAGGGCTGAGATTGATAAAGCGCATGTCTATGGGATATTTGGAAAAGAAGGTACAGAAAAGCTCTGGGAATTAAAACAAAAAGTTGATGATATATTAACAAGCGGTCAGAAATATCTATTAAAAAATTTCAGGTGCTGTCTTATTCCCCCGGATGATCTTAACAATCCTGTAAATATTGGGCAGGCTTTCGTCTCTGATGAATGGATAAATTATTTTACAGAAGTAAGGAATGCCTCTAATAAAACATGGAAGGAATATAAACAACTATATATTATTCCCCTAAAAGATTATATTGACGCCAGTCTCCCGGGAATAAATAATTTAAAAAAAAAGAAAATGATAGATAAGGCTGTCCTGGTGCTTGAAGAATCAAGAAGACTGGATAAAGTAGATTTTGAACTGCAAAAAAAAATACTTTGCTTAAAACTTAAGGACGCTCTCAGTATTGATGAGTTAACAGGTGAAGATAAAAGAGAAAAAGAGGAAAGACAGTTCATATCTACCGTGTATTTACTTTTTCCGGGGAATGCCAATATTTATGAAAGTGTTTTAAAAGAAATAGATATTTCGGAAAAATGAATAATTATTTGGAGAGAAATATGAATAAATTTAATTTTATACTGTTTCTTTTTTTATTTGCAATTGTAAGTACCGGATTGTATGGGAATGAAGATAAAGATGATGATGAAGAAAAAAAAGACACATGTGTTTTAGCTTTTTCTATATTCGGCTGGTATGAAGGTGAATGCAAAAACGGCAGGATAATGCATGGCAAAGGCACTTTTTATTATACAACCGGAGCTGTTTATGAAGGCGAATTTAAAAATAATAAATTAAATGGAAAGGGTAAATTCAGTTATATTAATGGCGATATTTATGAAGGTGAGTTTAAGAATAATAAAATAAATGGTAACGGTATATTTTATTATGCAAACGGAAATAAATATGAAGGTGAGTTTAAGAACAATAAATTTAACGGGAAGGGAACATTTTATTACGGCAGCGGTAAATATAAGGGCGGTAAATATACAGGAGAATTCAAAAATAATAAAATAAATGGCAACGGCATATTTTATTACGCAAATGGGGATAGATATGAAGGCGAGTTTGAGGATAATAAACTCAATGGCAGCGGTATATTTTATTATGCAAATGGGGATAAATATGAAGGTGAGTTTAAGGATAATCGGAAACATGGGTTCGGTATTTTTTATTATGCTAACGGTAATAAATATGAAGGATATTGGCAGAATAATAAATTTCATGGGCAGGGTACATTTACATATAAAACAGGGAGAGTGTTGAAGGGTGAGTGGAAAAATAATAAGTTTATGGGAAAAGAGTAATAATTAAAAATAAGTATATTGAAATTAGTATATAAATATCTAAAAATAGTAAAATCCGCATGATTATTAATAATCCTCGATAATTATTTGAATAGCATTATTTTAATATGGAGAATTATAAAATGATAAAAAAGGTAATGACCATCCTATTATTTATTATAGTAATATTAATTTCATGTGCAGGAATTAATAGCACGGATACAGTAATTAAAAAAGATGAGGATTTATCATCGGATGAAACGGGAATCCTTGTAATTGAAAAGCCTTTGGAAAGATCATCATTAAATGATATTAAAAGAGCAGTAATATCTATTGAAGATGGTAATGGAAATATTATTTTTAACAGGTATACTATTGAAATGAAAATAATTGAGGATAACTTAAAATGTAATGGTTTAAAATTAGAAAAAGGGGCATACAGATTAACAGAATTACTTTTTGTAAATGAAACAAATGATGTGATATTTGCATCCCCGATAAATGAATCCCTTAAGGCAACAGATGTATCATTGCCTCTTCCTATGAATTTTATAATTAAAAAAAATACAATTACAATTGTAAATCCGGAAATAACAGGTACTTCATTATTTATAGCAGCTGATTTTGGTTATGTAAGCTTTACATTTGAAATATTACAAGAAGAGCTTGTAGTATATCAACCGGCGGATTTTGTAAAAACAAATAATCAAAAAATTTTTGTTCACTATACTCCATGGTATGAAACACCGGAAATAAGCGGAAAATGGAGCTGGCATTGGAAGATGGATAACGGAGATTATTCGATTACGAACATGGATCTTGCAAGTTATTTTTACCCTTTAATCGGGCCATATGATACATCTGATCCCGATTTATTGGAATACCATGCACTTTTAATGAAGATGTCGGGTGTAGATGGTGCAGTTATTAACTGGTATGGTACATATGACATATATGACTATTTAATAATTGATCAACATGCAAAAAAGGCTGTTGATGTTTTTGAAAAGGCTGGTATAAAGCTTATAATCTGCTATGAAGACAGAAGTATTGAAGAAGCATTGCATAGAGGACTTACCGGCTCAATTAATGAAAAGATGAGTACTGATTTTAATTATCTTGAAGATAATTATTTTAATAAATCAAATTACTTTAAATATGATGGGAATCCTATATTGCTGAATTTCGGGCCGATATATGTAACAGATTATAATAAATGGCAGGAAGCATTCTCAACACTTAACTGTATTCCTGTATATGCTCCATTATGGGGATTTTTTGACGGGAAACCTTCTTACTCAGATGTACCGGGGGAATTTGCCTGGGTATGGGGTATGGAGAGTGACCCGTATTCTACAAACGCATTAAATAATTGGTATATAAAGGTAAAAAACAGCAGTAAGGATTTTGTAATAGGATCGGCTTATCCCGGATTTAATGATTACTGGGACGAGGGAGGCACAAATATAGGCCCATTTAGGAATATACCGTATGATAACGGGCTAACTTTTATAAATACATTAAATATGTCAAAAACATATAATCCTGATATCCTGCAAATAGTAACCTGGAATGATTTCCAGGAAGGTACACAGATTGAGCCTACAGTTGAAGACGGATATAAATATCTTAATATGTTACAAAATTTTACGGGAATAAATACAGATGAAGATGATTTAAAGATGGCAAAAAGAATATATGACTTAAGAAAATTGTATAAAAATAATAAAAATATCCAGATTAAATTATCAAATATATTTTATTTAATAATATCTGATCAAATGAATCAGGCCAGGATTAAATATAATGAATTAAGCAGATTTTAGTTATTATAAGAAAAGGGGGCATACATATAGGTATTAATTTTATTATATATACTTATAAGAAAGCCCCATTTTTATTTATTATTATTTTTGAAGATTACCGGATAATATTATTGATGCAACAAGTGCCAAAATAGCATAAAATTCGGGCATGGCACCCATTACCAATCCTGCTACAAGTGTATTATGTCCTGATCCGATTGCACTTGCACTTGCTGCACATACTTTTCCCTGGTATATTGCAGATATTAAAGCAGCCAATCCCAGCATTATACCTGCACCTAAAACTAATGAAGCATTAAACAGCTCAATTTCCGGTTTTACATAACTAAGATACATAAAAAATCCTACAAATCCGTAGATACCCTGAGTCGAAGGCAATACCGATGCTACAAGAAGCTGGCCGAATGCTTCAGGCCTCTTTTTTAATCCGCCAATTGCACTGCTGCCGCTTATAACCAGACCTATTGCAGAACCTGCACCTGATAATCCTACCATCAATCCGAGCCCAATACCGGCTAAAATAAAAGCAATATTGATTGTTTGAGCTTCCATACATTACTCCTTATTATTTATATTATGATCTATTTTTAAAAGGTGAGTAAATTCTTCCTCCCCCTGTAAAATCTACTGATTTATAAAATTCTAATAATATTAATCTTAACGGATGAACAAATGCACTTAATGCCGCTAATCCTAAATTGATTGTATGCCCTAGTAAAAGTATTATTGTCATACCGAGATAGCCTAATAGAATTACTATTATATTTCCCGATGATGACACACCGTCTTTTACCATGAATGCAATCGAGTTAAAAGCATTCCCAAGCAGACCGCTTGCAAGACCAAGAGCAAATAATCTTATATATGATAAAATATCTCCCGGGATACCGGTTATTATTCCGTATAATTCCCACAGACCCAGGGCGGGTCTAATATAGAATTTTTTTTCAATATTATTAAAAAATAAAACAAATATAAAACCAATTATTGCAGATATACTGCTTATCATTAAAATATTGGGTATTTTTAAAATGTTATCTTTTAATACGAATCCAAGGAAGGCAACACTGCCTCCTTTCCACAAGATTAAGCCGATTATGCCCGGAAATAACAGTAGTATGGTGCCTATCGGTTTAAATGCTCCCTGTATGCCGTACATTCTTGTCCTGTTAATCATCTGCACCAGTAAGCCGACCGTAACCTGGATAACTCCTACAAATATCGCCAATAACATTGCATCGGACGTTTCTGTAAAAATAACTGCATTTTTTAGGCGTTGAGGAAAAAAATTTATATTAACTATTTTTTCACCAAAAAAAGAATTCATCAATAAACCGCAAAATACTGTAGATATGCATAATATTATAGCCAGGAATATTGTTTTCCTTGTATTCTTTTTTTTACCTAAAAAAAGTAAAGCTATAATAATTGCGGACAATATAAATAAGCCGTAGCCAAAATCACCTAAACAGAGTCCGAAAAAAATTGCAAAAAAGGGAGCAAAAAAAGGCGTTGGATCTATCTCATTGTATTGAGGAAGGCTGTGCATTTTTGTTATAGGCTCAAAAAGTTTTGCAAAAGGACCGTTTTTTAATAAAACAGGTACATTTTCATCAGGTTTTGGATTATCTAAAAGATATACTATATCCTCTTTATCAAGAAACTCCTTTACCTGATTGAGGTTTTTTAACGGTATCCATCCTGTAATAACAAGCACCTTGCCTTCCGCTTCCTCTGAAAGACTCCTATCAGTAATAATATATGAGAGCTTGTCTTCCGTTTTTAATATTTCATTATGAATAACATCAAGGTACTTTGAATATCCTGCGATTGCTGTATCCTGTTTTTCAATATTTTGCAGTAATTTATCTTTTTCTGTAAGCAGTTTATTTAGCTCTTTAATAGGTACTTTATCTTCTGCAATGCCTATATTTTTTTCTACTTCACCTTCTTCGTAAACAACTACAAAATAAACGGTATTTTTTATCTCTGATATTATTTCAAATCTGATATCATCTTTTTTTAATTTATTAAATTTTGATCTGCTTAAAGAATAAAATTTAAATTTTAATCCGATATCAGCCAGTTTGTTTAAATCGTCAGGATTAAAATTACCCCATGGAGTCAACAGGCTGATTTCTCTTGTAATTTCATCAAGCTTTTCATTTAAATTATCCAGTTTGTCCAATTCTATATTTATTTCATCTAATAATTCTAAAATGGATTTATTGTACTTGGTTTGTTTTATTTTTATTTTAGTTTCTTTTAATTTTTTATTTAACAGGGTCCCTGCCTTTTTTAATGCTATGATTTTGTTATTTAAATCTGTTATTTCTTCATTCTGCATACCTGTATTGCAGTCGAGATCTACTACACCTAGGGCTTGTAAATTTTTTAAAAATTTATCCTTTGAGTTATGATATATGATCAATGATAGTTTTTTCATTTTTTCTATCATTATTTAGACTCCTTGTGCAACCTGTCTTTGTTTTGTAATTTTTTGTGCAGCTTTTTCCAGATTTTCTACGTCTTCTAAAAACCTTTTTATTTTTAAAATAGCCTCGGAATATTCGGGTATCTGCACTTTTTCATATAAATTTACTTTTTGTGTTGTTTTCCTTCTGGCATATTCCAGTATCTGAACGGCTTTTTCAGTTATTATTGTCTTTGTTATAATTTCCGTTAATTCTTTTAATATTACTAATCCTGTTGTAAGCCATGCAGGCCTAATAAACCTGGAAAAATCTTTGATTTCATAATCTATTTTGCTTAACTCCGGTACTTTTATGCCTGCAATTTTCTTTTCTTCTAAAATTACTTCTTTTAGTACAAAAACATCTTCAGGGAATTCACTCCATAATTTTTTAAAATTATTTAATTCTGTATATTTTTTTTCGTACTCTTTATTAAGATCTTTTAAAATGTCTTTATAGCGTTTGACTCTTAACCTTAATGCCGACTCCTTGCTTTTTAGTGTAGGCAGGGCATTTTCTCTTATCTGCAATTGTTTCCTGAGGTTTTGGAGTGATATTTTATTAAATTGATATTTTAAAGCCATTAATTACCCTTCCAGTATTTATCCATAATTTCTTTTTTAATAGCAACCTCTGCTTTTGAGAAGTATTTTGCGAATAATTCCCATGCCGTATCAAGCATCTTGTTTACTTCTATATTTATATCAATAGCAAGTAATTCATTAGAATAATCATATGAAAATTTTATTGCTCTTTCATCATAATCCGTTAAATCAAAACCGTTGTCTCTTTTTGTTTTAGCATTGGCGGCATCGGCATACAATCTTACGGCTGCATTCATTACCTGAGGGTGGTCCTCTCTTGTTTTCTTGCCTATTACAAGCTGTTTTAATCTTGACAGGGATCTAAACGGGTCAACGATAACCTTATTAATATCCGAATCTTTTCTTAAAAACAACTGGCCTTCGGTGATATACCCTGTGTTGTCGGGGATAGCATGGGTTATATCACCGCCCGATAATGTTGTTACAGCAATTATTGTTATTGAGCCGCCTTCCGGAAACTGAACGGCTTTTTCATAAATTTTAGCTAGATCGGAATACAATGATCCAGGCATAGAATCTTTAGACGGTATTTGATCCATCTTGTTTGATACAATGGCTAAAGCATCTGCAAAAAGAGTCATATCGGTAAGAAGGACAAGCACCTTTTGATTTTTATCCACTGCAAAGTATTCCGCAGCGGTTAAAGCCATATCAGGGACAAGGAGTCTCTCTACCGGCGGGTTTTCAGTTGTATTTACAAATGATATGATTTTTTCTAATGCTCCTGCATTATCAAAAAGATTTTTATAATAAAGGTAATCATCATTTGATAATCCCATACCGCCTAATATGATTTTATCCGTATCGGCTCTTAATGCAACATTAGCCATAACCTGGTTATAAGGCTGGTCTGGATCTGCAAAAAACGGTATTTTCTGCCCGGTAACAAGAGTATTGTTTAAATCTATACCTGCAATACCGGTAGTAATCAACTCGGAAGGCTGCAGCCTTCTAACCGGATTTACGGAAGGCCCTCCGATTTCTCTTTCTTCACCCTCTATGTCCGGACCTCCATCTATCGGCTCCCCATAGGGATTAAAAAATCTGCCTGCAAGATCATCAGAAACTTTTAAGGTTGGCGGTTTACCAAGAAAAATTACTTCTGCATCTGTTGAGATACCTTCCGTGCCCTGGAAAATCTGTAGAGTAACCTCATCTTCGAATATTTTAATAACCTGAGCGGGTCTGCCGTCAACATATGCCATTTCTTCATTGCCTATACCTTCTGCCTTAAGACTGCACGTAGCTTTTGTTATTTTTGTTATCTTTGTATATATTTTTTGAAAGGCTGTTGTTTGCATCAGCTTACGCTCCTTTCTTTAATTAATTCTTTAAGTTCATTTTCAAAATTATAAAAATTATCCTGCTTGTATTCACAATAATTCATCTGTTTTAAAATGTTTATTATATTTTTAAAGTAAGGTGAAACTTTTTCAAAGTTTTCAAATTTATAATCTTTTTCACAAATATCTAAAACCAGATTAAGCATATACTTCTGTCTTTCAAGAGATGTTATGGAATCAATCTGGTCGAATGCATCCTGCTGTAAGAGTACAAAATCTATTGTTTCTGATTTCCAGAATGTAATATGGTACTCTATAGGTACACCGTCGTCTCCTAGTATATTGATCTGGTCATAGGATTCTTTTCCTCTTAAAAGCCAGTTTTTAATATTTAAAACATTGTCGACCCATTCTTCACCTACATTTTTTTTGAGAGATTCCTGTACTTCGGGGTATTCTAAATATTTAGAATAACTGTCAATAGGATCAACGGCAGGATATCTTTTTGAATCTGCCCTGGCTTGAGACAGTGCATAAAAACATCTTGCTGCTTTTTTTGTTGACTCCGTTACAGGTTCTTTCAAATTACCGCCTGCAGGTGATACGGTACCGATAAATGTAATTGAACCTGTTTTATTATTATTTAAGTATACTATTCCTGCTCTGGAATAAAAATTTGAAATTATTGCAGGAAGATCCATCGGGAATGCATCAGGGCCAGGTAATTCTTCCAGTCTGTTTGACATCTCCCTTAAGGCTTGCGCCCATCTACTTGTAGAGTCAGCCAGTAATAAAACCCTTAATCCCATAGACCTGTAATATTCAGCAATGGTCATGGCTGTATAAACACTGGCTTCTCTTGCTGCAACGGGCATATTGGAGGTATTACACACTATTACTGTTCTTTCTATTAATTTTCTTCCGGTTCGCGGGTCAATTAACTCGGGGAATTCCTTAAAAATTTCTACTACTTCATTAGCTCTTTCACCGCAGGCAGCCATTATTATTAAATCTGCTTCAGCATTTTTAGAGATTGCATGCTGCAATACTGTTTTACCGCATCCGAATGGGCCGGGGATAAAACCTGTTCCTCCTTCTACCATGGGATTAAAAGTGTCAATTACCCTGACACCTGTTTCCATGATTTTAAATGGTCTTGGTTTTTCCTTATATGCTTTTATTGCAACCTTTACAGGCCATCTTTGCATCATATTGATTTCTTTTTTTTCACCCCGGCTGTTTTGTAAAACAGCAATGACATCTTTTACGGAATATTTTCCTTTTTCAGCAATATTTATTATTTTCCATTTACCTTCAAAATTAAAAGGAACCATTATTTTATGATCTATCCAATTTTCTTTGACACTTCCCAGCCAATCACCGGCTGTAACATCATCATTTTTTTTTGCAATGGGTTTAAAATCATATTTTATACTATTGTCAAGGGGCGGTGTGTATTCTCCTCTTTTTAAAAAAATACCTTCTTTTTTATCAAGATCATTTTCCAGTCCATCTAAATTTTTTGATAGTAATCCCGGACCTAATTCTACTTCAAGCATACGGTCTGTAAATTCGGCATCTGTGCCGACCTTCAAACCTCTTGTGCTTTCAAAAACCTGGGCATAAGCGATATTTCCGGTAATTTTAATTACTTCAGCCATTAATTTTTCTTTACCGTGTAATAAATAACATATTTCATTTTGACCTACAGGCCCAAAAGCTTCTATTGTTACAAGATTGGCAATAATCCCTGTAACCTTGCCTTTAACCATAATTATCTACCTCCCTTGGAAAATTCCTCATTAAATATAACTTTTGATTTTATATTATCTATCAATCTTTCTATTACTTCCTGTCCTTTTTGATCGGTCATATTGACCCATCTTTCCAGACTGTTTAGTTTTACGGCATATGAGTATATAACCGATGAACCAAAATTATCAAGAGATGTCCTGTCGTCAAGCCATTTCCATCTAAGCTCCTCTATAGTGGTTTCGATTTTAATTAAATCATCATGTTTGTAGACATCGACAAGCTGTTCGATACCCGGAAATTCTCTTGATATGCCAAAATCCGGGCTGTTGCTTTTTAATATATGTTTATAATTATCACCATACGGTATAATTTTATTTTGATATGATATATTGTTTTTTCTTAATGATAAAGCCGTAGTAATATTCTGCAAATCGAGCTCAAAAAGATAATAATCTTTTACAAAAGTATTTGTGATTTCATCCAGGTGAATATAAAATAGCAGTACTATTTCATCAATCTCCATTAAATCCGGAAAAAGCCTTTTATCACCTTTTTTATTAGAAAAATATTCCGCTAAGAATGGTAAAAAAGAGTCGGTATCGTTTAAATTTTCTTTAAATTCTTCTTCATTATAATATGCCGGGGTTAAATACCGATATTCTTTTTTATTATGATTTACTGCATTCCTTATATCATTAAATAAAAACAGTTTTTTCAAATTATTATAATCATCCGGATCCATTTCTTCCGAACATAAATCCAATAAGTTATCTGTTGTTAAAGGCTTTTTTTGATTTTCAAAAAACAACTCAACCAAACTTGATATAAGGTAATAGTATTGCCTGTTCACTTTTTAATCCTTTTTCACGGAAATAGCATTTCTTTTGTTTTTGGTTTTAAGAATGATTGGAAAAATCTTTCAAAATCCTTATCTGAAAATGAAAGTAAATAAGAACCGTCTTTTGGTCCTATCTTAAATCCTTCCTCCATCCTGTTTTCGAATGATAACTGGACTCCTTTATCAAGGATCTCTTTTGCCTGTTTTGTAAAGTATTCCGATAATTCTTTTTTTGATTTTTCAGGCAGTATCAGTACAAGATCCAAGTTTTTTGATTTAGGATCCCATTTAGACACCATTTCTTTAATAATGTTTTTGATAAAGTTTTTGTCATCAAAGGATTCTTTAATTTTGACTGATAAGGCTTTTGAGGAAATTAATTCCGTTATTTCCTGTTTTAAGAAGGAAATTGCCTGGTTCCCGGATAATTTGATTTCAGACTCTATTTTTTGCCTTAATTGTTCGGATTCATTTTTTGCTTTTGTAATTATTGACTCAGCCTTTTTATTTGCATCCGCAATTATATTTTTAGCCTTTTCTTCAGCATCATTAAGGATAGTATCTGCTTCCATTTTGGCTTTTTGTACGCCTTCTTTATATATTTTTTTTGTTAATTCCTGTAGTTTTGATTCCATAATTATATCCCTTTTTATTTTTAAGATATTTAATATATAATTTTAAAATATTTTATATAACTAAAAATAATAAATATTACAATTTATTTAATAATATTATTTTCCTTTTTTCTTTATTGCCTTTTTTGCCTCATTTTTTATAGGATTCGCGAACAATGGACTTATTTCAATAATATATAATTCTTCTAATCCGACATCACCGCTGATATTACCCAGGGCTCTTATTATTGCAATCATATGCCTTTTTGCTTCATTAGTATCAAGATAACCTGTTTTTGCTCCTTCTCTTTTTTTTTCTATATAGAGATTGAGTCTGTCTGCAAGTACTTTAGCTGATGCATCATTACCTATTTTTTCTAAGGCTTCGATTGATATCAATTGAGAATTAATATCTTTATCTGACTCCCATTTTTCTTCTATCAATTTAATAATAACAGGGTCTGCTGCCTTAAGATTGCCTGTATAAATAGTTGCTTCATCTTTTATTTTTTTTTGTATTTCAATCTCATCAGTCTCTGTACTTGTTTTTAAAGCATTGATTAATGCCGCTTTGCATACAAGTATTTTATTTTCATTTGACGCTTCAGAGTTCATTGCATAATAAAGAGCTTCAAGTTTTATCCTCTGGCTTGTTTCTTTTTCGATTATCTCTATGCATTGAACAGCAGGGTCAGGGGTTATTTTTTTTAATGATTCTCCCGCAAGCTTTCTTACTTTTTCGGAATAATTTGGTATAACTGCATAAAATATATAATAAAAAGAGGACGGATCATGAAAAAAATCAAGAGCTTTAATTATATATGTTATTAATTCATCTCCTTCATTATAAACTCCCTTTTTATGCTTTAGGTTGATAAAATCCAGCTGATCATTCATCCAGGGCAGATATTTTTTATCCCCTGATTTACCAAGCATATAGATAAGTTCCCCTTTACTTGTTATATTGCTGACTCTCTCATATAAAGTTTTTAATGATTCTGATCCTTCTTTAAAATCAATCTTATTGGCTGTTAATACCGTGTAGTAAACCCAATCTTCAAATAACTGCCTGTCCATTACATTGGCATTAATGACTTTATATGAAGCCTGCATTTTTAATGTATAAGATATAAGCTCTGTATATTCACTCGTGGCTATATCATATATCTTTATTGCAATTTCTTTTTTTTCCTGCAGGGATTCTGCTTTTTTATACATGCTTTTCCATAAATCGATACTTTGACCAAAAATATTTAAATTAATTATTAAAAATAAAAAGAAAGTTAGAGACAAGGTTTTTTTATCCATAAAAAACCCCCGTTTTATTTAATTAAGACTAATTTTTTTGTTTTTAGCCTATTAGTTATAATTTTATTTTTATTTAATAACTAAGTCAATAAAAAGAATTTTTTACTTAAATTCGTTAATCTTTTTTAAATTTAATTTTTTAATTTTTAAATTTATAATTTTTTTAAAGATTAAAGGATCAATAATATAAAAATATATTATTAATAAGGGCAGTAATAAAAATGATAAATAATAAGAAATTTTCGGAAGATATAGGGGCGGAATATTATTAAGAAGATTGATGCATTTTATAAAGATGGATATCAAAAAATTAATGAGTACTGCGGTAAGATTTATACTTGTTGTAATAAAAATTATTATTAATATAAGTAATATTGAAAATAAAAGTCCAAATAACGGTACCATAAAAATGGAGCTTATTACTGAAAACAATGCTAATTTTTTAAATATTGCCCATTGTAATAATGCGATAGATATAAATGCAGAAAAGCTTACACTTATTAATGATTTTATTTTATCCGGGATTATTTTATGAAGCTTGTCTTTAATATTTTGAGCCAGGAAAATTATTCCGCAAACAGCTAAGAATGAAAATTGAAATCCGAGATCAAAAATATAATAAGGGTTTACCAGCAGTAATATTATTGATGATAGAGATAAAACCGTTAAGCCTATTGTTTTTTTACCGGATATAAAATAGATTGAAAATAACAGATACATCAGGAATGCTCTTAGGCTTGATGCAGAAGGAGCAATTATTATAATGTATAAAATTAAAAAAATATTACTTAAAATCAATGATTTTATTTTTGATAAAAAAAATTTAAATACCCTGTATATTAATAGTCCGATAAATCCTATATGCAGACCGCTTATTGCAAGCAAATGCAGGAGTCCTGTATCAATGAATTTTTGATATAAGTCTTTGTCTAATTCTCCTCTCTGTCCAAAAAATATTGATAAGATAAATGAATAGGACTCATTATTTAAGTATTTATTTAATTTATATAAAATGCAACTTCTGTATTCCCAGATGGTATTTTTTAGTATGTTAACCGATAGGGGCAGATTTTCATCATTTAAGTAATATATATTATCCTGATTTGTATATACAGCACCATATATATTATGAAAAAATAAATACTCTTTGTAGTTAAATCCATTAATTGAAGTACAGGGATATCTAATTTGAGATCTAATCTCAACAGCATCACCGCGATTAATCTTAAAACCGTAATTATTATTTATAACAATTAAAACATTAAATGATTTTATTTTTTTATAGCAATATGTATTCTCATAAGAAATCTTTATAACTTTTACTTTAAAATTAATTTTATTATTTTTAATTTCCGGGTAACTTGACACATATCCAATAAAGGATGTATTATCTTTAATATACATAATAGATTGAAGGTAATGCTTTTCCAATATAATAATCCTGAATATTAATAAAAATATAAAGATATTTACTAAAATCATGTGAATGAGAAAAAATGGTTTTTTTATAAATAAAAAAATAATTGTAAATATTATAGAAACAAATGATAAAAAAGTCAGTATGATTATTAAAGATATATTAAATTTTTTAAAGATAATAATACAAAAAATATAGAGTATTGCAGTTATAAAAGGTATTGAAAACAGATTTATTAATTTTTTCAAAAATTTATCCCCTATAAATATCTAAAGGGGAAAATTTTAAAAGTATTTATAAATTTTAAAAAATTAATTATATTATTTATTTACATAAAGAGTCTGTGTCGGATATGCGAATTCTATTTTTTTCTTTGTAAACTCATCAAAAATTGCATAATTAATCATCTGCTGGATGTCCATGTAGACATTATAGTCACTAGATAACACATAATACACTATTTCAAAATTGAGGCTGAAATTTCCGTAATTTTTAAAATGCACTCTATCAAGCTGAATATTTTCAATTTTTTCAATAATATTTTTTATCATTATTGGGATATCTTTTAATTTTTTTGTAGAAGTTTCATAAACTACTCCTATTTCAAATACCACTCTTCTTTTACTCATTCTTTTATAGTTCCTGACCCTGGATCCAGTTAAATCGGTATTGGGTATTATTATTTGCTCTCCATTTAAACTCCTGATCCTGGTGGTTTTTATACCTATTTTTTCTACAGTGCCCATATAATCATCAATTATAATAAAATCACCGACTACAAAAGGATGGTCAAAGAGCATACAAAAATAACTGAATAAGTCTCCAAGTACGGACTGTGCAGCCAGTGCTATTGCAATACCCCCTATTCCGAGACCTGCTACAACAGCAGAAATATTAAAACCAAGATTGTCCAGTAAAAAAACAACACCGACAACCCATATTATTCCGTTAAATGTCGGGAAAAGTCCTCTAATGGTTGCAATTTTATGGCTGTCCTTTTCATCTTTAAAAACATAATTAATGAGCCAGTATTTAAGTGCACTTGAAATAAATTTAATTGCAAATATTGCCAGTAAAACTACACCGATGCTATTAATACCTTTTGTAACCATGGAGCTAAGATTAAGGTTACGGGTAGAAATATAAAAGGCACCAAAATAAAATAGTGGAAATATGTTTTTTTCAATAAGCTGTATGATAAAGTCATCTATCGGTGTATCCGTTGTTTTTGCCAGTTTTCTGAGTCTTTTTAATAAAAAATTGTCAAATATAATAATAATGGTAATTAATAAAAAGAAAACACCTATACTTATAATATAATTTAAATAACTGTTGTTTAAAAAATTTTTATTAAAAAAAGGTATAATTGTGTTTCTCCAATAATAACCCAATTCGTACATTTAATACCCCTATTATAAATATTTTTATGATTATAATTAAATATTAATCATGAGTCAATCCCTTAAAAATGGTAATATTAAATTTAATTTGATTTGATTATGATTTGAGAATAATTTATAGCTGTATTAAAAATATTAAAATAATTGATTTAATAAAAAATTGTTTTATTATTTATATTAATTTTATTATTATAATAATATATATAGTTTATAATTTATTCTATTATTGTAAAAACTTAAATAAGGAGGAAATAATGGGTGTTTTTAAAAAATTTGTAGATATTATGAAAGCAAATGTTAATGATTTAATTGATAAAGCAGAAGATCCGGAAAAAATGGTTAAACTTATGATTATTGAAATGGAAGAAGCTGCAACAAAAGCAACATCTGCCGTTGCTCAAGCAATGGCTAATGAAAAAAATCTTTTTAGAAAAGAAGAACAGGCAAAAAAACAGGCAGAAGAATGGAAGAATAAGGCTGCTCAAGCCTTAAAATCAGGCAGAGAAGATCTGGCAAAACAGGCATTAGCAAAAAAAGTATCATATGAGAGTCAAGCTTCTCAATTCGAACAGATGAGGATACAGGCAGAAAAGTCTTCACAAACCTTAAAAGATAATCTTGATAAAATAAAGGCAAAACTTGAAGAAGCCAGAATGAGGCAGACAACATTAATTGCTCGAAGTCAGACAGCAAAAGCTCAAAAAGAATTTGCAAAAAATATGGGAAATATGGATAACAGTGCATTTGCAAAATTTGATAAAATGGAAGAAAAAATATTAAAAATGGAATCAGAAGCAGAAGCTCTTGGAGAATTAACAGGAGCAACTACAACAGAAGATGAATTTGAAAAACTAGAAAAAGACAGTAAAATGGATGATGAACTGTCAAAGCTGAAACAAGAGCTAAATATGTAATTTTAAAAGTATTAAAAATAATAAAAAAGAAAGGAGGTTTTTATGCCTAAATTTAAATTTCTAAAACAGGGTGTTAATCAAGAATTGATTAAAAGGGCAAATGAGAAGGTGGAAATTTATTTAAATGAAATACTGGAAGAAGGGGAGTTGATTAAATTAAATGATATATATTCATTCCAATTTGGCACTGTAATGGTTCAGGTAAAAGTATTACCGTATCATATGGATGATGTCTTGGTTACGGTTTTTTCATATCTTGCAGATGATATCACTTATAGTCCTGAGTTGGGAGAAAAACTTTTAAGATTGAATGCAACACTTCATTTTGGGGCATTTGGGATTACATTTGATAATTCCGTTATTTTTTCATATTCTATAGCAGGGGCAAATTTAGATTTTAATGAATTTATTGCAGCGGTACAGACAGTTGCAACGATATCCGATACACATGATGAAATAGTAAAAGAAATGTCTGTATAAAATTTTGGGAGGTTCAATATGAATATACCTTTATTGACGGCTGATTTTTTCATTTTATCCGGTGATAATAATAGCATCATATTATTTATTATTGGCGGTGTTCTTATAGGTATTGGTGTGCTTTTATTATTTTTAAGAAAAAAAAGTCTTGATACAGTAACAGAAATTAAATATGTGCAAACCTCACCATGTAAAAATATAATTGAAAATTATCAAAGTATATCTAATGAATTGGGTAAAGGTAATTACTCGGAATATGTAGAAATAAAAGGGGCAGGAAAAAGCAGTAATCCTGTTAAATCACAGCATACTAAAACAGATTGTCTTTGGTATAGATCACAGGTTGTCAGGGAATATGAAGAAGAAGTAATGACAACAGACAGCAATGGTAATAGAAGGCGTGAGACAAGAAGAGGAAGTGAAACTGTATCAAATGTTACAAATTATGCACAATTTGAAGTGGATGACGGGACAGGATCAATAAAGATTAATCCTGAAGGTGCTGAGATTCATGCAAAACAGGTGCATAATAAATTTGAGCCAGGAGAATACAGGGGTTCTTTTCAGATTGTATTGAGTTCACTGACAGGCGGACGAAGAACCATTGGTTACCGTTATACAGAAGAAATAATACCTATTAATCATCCTCTTTATATATTGGGAGAAGCCAGTGATAAAGACGGTGAACTGACTGTTAAAAAATCTACTGATAAAAAGAAAAAATTTATTGTATCTACAAAATCAGAAGAAGAACTTATAAGAAGTTATTCAAGATCAGCATTATTTATGCTGATAGGCAGCATTATTTTACCATTAATAGGAATAGGGCTTATAATATATGGCATATTTGGTGGGAAAAAATAATTTTTTAAAAGGGGGTGTTTAAAACAGACGCCCTCTTTTTTTTACTATTTACATTTTTCTTTATTTAAGTTATCTTCTGTTTTAATTATTTTATGAAATCATTAAGATTGATATTAAAATTTTTTTTATTATTTTTAATAATTATATTTATTTTTATTTTATTATCATCAATATATGTATTAATAAAATATACTATGAATGATTATAAACCTAAAGAAGCAGAAAAAACAATTGATTTATACAATCCAGGTAATCTCCCAAGAATAAAAAAAAATAAAAAAATAAATATTTTAAGCTGGAATGTAGCAAATACAAATAAGGGAGATGATTATATTGTCAATTTATTCCCAAGACCTAATAAAAATAGAGAGCCTGAGATAAGGGTATTTATTTATAAATTCATTGAAAAAGAAAAATTTGATATAGTTACTTTCCAGGAAGCAGGGCTGCCGTTTTCAAAGGAAATATCCCATAAGTTTAATAATTATTCTTTTCATTTTACATATAATTTAAAAGATTTTCATATGCCTTTTGAAGGCAAGATGAATATGGGGCTTTTATCTATAAATTCATATTTAACTTCATCAACCATGAGGTTTAAACTTCCTGGAAAAAGACCGTGGCCTTTTAATCTTTTTTTATTTAAAAGATGTATTATTGAGAGCAGGTTTCCTATTGAAAATGATAGCAGGGAATTAATTGTTATTAATTTGCATTTAGAGTTTTTTGATAGGAATGAAAGGGTTAGGACAGCAGAGTTGAAATTTTTAAAAGAAAAAATTTTAGATGAATATAATAAAGGAAACTCTGTGATATTATGCGGCGACTGGAATTTAATCATGCCTGGATTAAGTAATGATAGATTTAAGCCATGGACAACTCCCGAAAAATATACAAATTGGCTTAATTCTTTTCATAAAGGATGGACTCCGAAGGGCTGGCAATGGGCATATCCTAAAGATGTCCCGACTGTAAGAACACAGGAGATACCTTATGAAAAAGGCAAAAACTTTACTACTGTAATAGATGGATTTTTACTGTCTCCTGACATAGAAATAATCTCTGTAAAAGGTTATGATTTTGCTTTTAAGTATTCTGATCATAATCCAATATCAATTGAAATTAAAATTAAATAGATTTTATTCAAATCTAGTGAATTTATATATATTTGATTTACTGTCAACAACATAAACAGATCCATTAATAAAAACAGGAGAGCCGATTAGCGGTAGTTTACCGGTATTTTGCGGGATATCAATTAATTTGTTTTCACCGGTAATTATATTATGATAAAAAAGCTTTCCTGTATCCGAGCAAAAATATAACCCGGAATCAGCCTTTATCATTCTTTTTGTTGGATATTTTTCCTGTTTAATATTTAAATCAACTTTAAATGTTGTATTTATTGAGAATGCACTTATCCTGTAAAAAAATCCGTTATCTGCTACAAAATATATATCATTTTTATCATTAATTATATTTGATTTAATACCAGCGCCTATACTTAATGTTAGCGGTTTATTGTATTGTGAATTATAATTATATCTGTATAAATTATTTTTTATATCAGTAATAAAAATATATGAACCGATACATAAAGGTTTTGTATAAACTTTATCTTGATATTCAGCTGACTCCCATATAATCTTTTTTTCATTAATATTATATATTTGAAGAATCATCCTGCTATTATCAACACAGTAAATATTATTACCGTAGGATGAAATATAGACCTGTTCCTTCATCTGTGGGAATCCTTCAAGCATTTTTAATGAAACGCCGTCATATTGATAAACAGCCTTACTTGTCGGTATATAGATAATCTTATCAACTTCAATGGGAACCGCCCAGTTTGCTGTTCCGTTTGAAATCTCTTCTGTTGTTTTTATATTACCGCCGGGATCTAAAATAAATATATAATTTTGAGAACAAATAATAATATTATTCCCAAATCTTACGGCAGGACTTGTTATGCTTGTAAGTCTAAAATCGCTGAATTTCCATAATAAACCGCCGGTATTAGAATCAATGCAGTAAAAAGCTCTATTAGGAGCACTGGATATATACATATATCTATCGTATGCGGTAATCATAGTATTTTCTTCCGATAAATATATACCCGGATTTTTGCAAGTTTTGAAACTTTAAATACATCAATTATTTTTTCTTCATTTTCTTCATTTTTTTTATCTTCTTTTTCTTCAATTTTACCTTCATTGTTTTCATCTTTTTTAATTGTTTCCGTTTCCTCTTTAATTTTATTTATTTGATCCTTAAGTTTTGATTTTTCTTTATTAATTATAAGTCCTCTTTCTTTCAGGATTAATGAAGTAGATTCGATTAATGTATTTATCCTGTCATTATATTCTTGTATAAATGCTTCATCCAGATTATAGGACTCACCCTCTTTAATTTCTATTTTTTGATTGTATAATTTATTAATCATTTCATATGTTTCTTTGTCTTTTTTCTTCAAATCATCTAGAGGCTGTTTATTTTTAATATAATCACTTAATTCTACTGTTCCTTCTTTAACATGGACATCTACATTTTTTTCAGTAACCCTTGCTATAAAATGTGTACCTGTAACAGAAATTTTTGCTAAACCTGTATGAATATCAAATATCGATTTTTTTGTGGGCAGTTTTACTTTGCATTCAACCATGCCTTTGTTGAGATAAAATTTCATAATGTCATTATCATTGAGCTTTGATAATTCCAATATTTTTACCTCTGTATTATTAAATACATCAATATTTGTTTTTTCATCAATATTAATATTTATCTTTGCATCTTTATCTGTTTTTATAATATCATCCGGATAAAATTTTTGTCCTTTATTGATTGATTTTGTAACACCTTTTCTTATTATTATAGTATTTCCTGAAAAAGAATTTGCATGAGAATCAATCTTGCCGATATTGTTTCCTTTATTAATATTTAATATTAAAACCGGTATAATTATTAAAATAAAAATAATTGCAGCAAGGGCTGGTACGGCAATCCATGTATTAAATGATTTATTTTTTATTGGTTTTATAACTGTATTTTTTATTTTTAGATTATCTATATAATCAAAGACCTTATTCTGCAGACTTTCAGGTGCTTTTTCTATGACTGATTTTTCATTAATCAGGGTATCAAGGATTTTTTCATCAATGTTTTTAATCCAATTTTTTTTAAGTTTCATATCTAAAAATCCTTTGAAATCTTTTTTATTTCTTTAATTAAAGATTTCCTGGCTTTATATAATAAATTTTCTACTGCAGAAATAGAATTATTAATTATATCCGATATTTCTTTTTGGGATTTATGTTTTTTATATTTAAGCTCAATAATTTGCTTATAATTTGGTTTTAATTTATTAATTGCTGCGTCTACAATCAAAACTTTTTGCCTGGTATAGAGGTTTTCTATAATATCATTTTCATCTATTGTATCCTCTTTTTCAATTTTATCCAGATATTTTTTTTCTCTATATTGTTTTCTTAGATAATCATAAAATTTACGGCTTGCAATGCCAAAAAGCCATGATAACAGGCAATCTATGTTTTTTAATTTATTTATCGAATCAATTGCTGCACAAAAAGTTTCACTGGATAATTCTTCTGCCAGATCTCTGTTGCCGTTTAATTTAATAATAAAATAATTGTATATTTTATCAGAGTATTCTAAATATAATTTTTTTAATGATAAAGGGTCTCTATTTTGTAATTTTAGAAGTTCACTTTCTTTAAATGACATTATAAATAGCAACATATCATATTAATAGTCGCTTATCAAAGATTATTCTTTCTCTAGATTATTATAAAATTATAAAAATTATGGGTATAATAGTACTGTATATTTTATAGATAAATTTATAACTAACTAAAGATTAAGTACGGAGAGCACGAAGTACAAGAAGATAAAATTTTATCTATAAGATTCATATTGCATTTATTTATGGATTAGATTTATGATTAATAATTCAAATTATATTATACTTTACCGTATCTTATGATTTTATTTAATAAAGTCAACTGCAATCCATTTTGAGGGATCAGCCATTTTTTGCGGGATCATACCGGCATCTACAACGGCAGTAAGTTCTGTATAAAGATAATCTTTACCTTTAAAATTCATTTTAGCACCGTTTATATTTAAATTAATACCGGCAGCAGAATGATGATATTCTTCGGAAACAAATATAATGGAGTCAATATTTAATTGGTTTAAGATGATTACAAATAATACGGCTCTTGAATCACAATCACCGGTTGATAAAAACATGGTCTGTAAAGGTGAAGTAAAATCCGCTTCCTTGCCTTCTCTTTTATATTCATATTTCTGTATCCACGGTAGCAATGTTTTAACTATTTCTTCATCTTTTAGATTATTAAGCTTAAATTCTTTTTTTAACAGCTCAGTTATTGATTCCAGTCTTTTATAATTATCCTTATAAATCATTTTAAAGAATCTCTGCCATGCTTTTATCTTGTTGGTTTCATCTTTGGCATATGTTGCTAAAATTCGAGCTTCCCTGTCTATAACAACCTGTGATGCTTCAAGCTCTGATTCATCAAAAGAGGTTTTAATATTTTTATTATTTACCGATATATTAGTCTGTTTTTTATTTTTTGCCGGGAATGGATAGTAAAACTGGCTGACAGGCCCCGGTGTTAATCTTTCATTGTTATTTATACTAAATGAGTCAAGTGCAGATAATAAAAAATCATGGTAGATTTCATAATTTGCTTCTGAACAAAATGAAAGCAGGGCATAGTCATAATCGGATCTATTAATAAATACAAAATAGCCTCTTGCCGTAATCTGGCTTGTACTAAAAGTTAAATCAGCAATATATGTATCATTTCCTGCATAATTGAAACTGCTGCCATCGCCGATAGCATAAAGTTGTGTTTTGATATGATTGTAAATACCCTCTGCATTATTAAAAGAACCGCCTGTAAATACAAAAATTTGTAAAACAGCATTCTCTTGCGGATCAGTAAATGAAATTGTTGCCGGATTGCTGCTGTCCAGTATTTTCCATCCCTCAGGAATATTAACATAATAGCCGAATCCGTCATTATAATATTCTGCTGTATTAATAATAAAAAAAGCATATAATAGGAAAAATAAAATAGAAAGGATTTTTATAAATTTCATAAGCCAATCCTTATTAATAGAATAACAATTAATTTTCGGCTGATAAAAAATTTACTTTATATAAATATTTAATTATTAAATACAAGCATATCTTCCATTGTTCTTATAATCCTGAATCCGCCATGATGTCCAGCTTCTTCCGGGTCACAAACAACAGATCTGCTTGTATTCCTGCAGTTGTATAATCCCAGGTACCATGATCCTCCTCTTGTTATCTTACATTGACCGGATCTTGGCCCTTTTGGATTTTCAACCGGAGAAAACAGATAATAATAATTATTATACCAGTCCCAGCACCATTCCCAAACATTACCGCTCATATCATATAATCCCAGTTCATTAGGGCTTTTAATTCCTACTTTATGTGTATTATCAAGAGAGTTTTTATTATACCATGCTGTTAATATTGCATTATTGCTCCCTGAAAATTCATATTTTCTGCTTTTTACTCCTCCGCTTGCGGCATATTCCCATTCGGCTTCTGTCGGCAATCTGTAAGACGTTGTGTCCCAATTGCATGACCAGGTATAATAATCATAAGCAGGCATTAATCCCTCCATTTCACTTAAAAAATTACAGAAAGCAAGGGCTCCGTACCAGCTTATTTCGACACAAGGATAGTTTTCTTTACCTAATTTTGATCTAAATTCATTCCCTGTAAACTTTATTAAACAATCTTCATCATACAGATCTATTAATAGCTTTTTATCACCTATATAATTAATTACACCCCTCTGGGTTACAATTATTTTATTATTCTTATAAGCCCAATTATAAACATCGACAGCCTGCTTGTTTGTTATTTCATATTTGGACATAAAATAATTTTTTGTCAGCTCTACAAAATGTCTTGGCCCTTCTAAAAATAAAAAATCATTAGTACCCATTTTAAAACTGCCTGCTTGTATATAAACCATATCAAGAGGTGTATTTTTAAATAATGCTGCTTTTATTAATAATGGAAAAGCAAATAAAAACAGCATACCTATTATAAAAAACAGTATAATTAAATATCTCCTCATAAAATTACCCCCTTTTTTATTTTTCCGGAGTAATTACTTTTTTATATGGGAGTTTTTTATATAATGAAGAAATCAAACTTTTTATATCTATTTAAATTATATTTTATGAGAATTATAAAAACTGTTTATTTACAAAAAAATATATTAGTTAAAAAATGTGTAATATTATTGTAATTTTTGAAGGGAGATAGAGGAATTTATTTTAGTATTTTTAATATTTTAATTTCAACTCTTCTATTTAATTCACTAATATTTATTTCTTTAAGATTAGCTCCACCAAAACCTTTTATCTTAATCCTGTTTTCATTTATTCCTTTATTTATTAAATAATTACTGACTTTTTGAGCTCTTTTTATTGATAACTCTAATTCTTTCTCAGGATTTCCTGTACTGTTTGTAAATCCGCCGATTTCAATAATAATATTATCTCTTTTTAATAAAATAGTTGCAATATTATTCAGTACTTTATAAGATGCGGGCTTTATTTTATCAGAGTTGGCGTAAAAAATTATTTCATTAAATACTACAATATCATTCTTTTTTGCTTTTTCTAAATCATTTAATTTTTCTTTTAAAATTTTATTTTCAGATAAATTTAACTCATTTTTATTATTTTCATTTTTTTTAGACCAATTAAATTTATAACCTATATCAAAAGTAATATGATGTGATTGACTGAAAAAATGCAGGAAATTATCACCGGAAAAACTAAAATATCTTAAAGAAAAGTGATAGCCTGTCTTAAAAACAAAACCATTTGCATAGATTCCTAATTTTATTGCAGCGATCCACCCGCCTCCAAAATCCAATAAGACAGCCCATTTTTTTTCTTTTAAATCTCCAAACATAAATTGAAACATTAATGCAGCATTAACATCATATGTAAGTCTTTCAGTTATTCTCTCAAAATCCGAATCTATTTCAGATATAATATCATTTTCATATAAGATAACTCCAAAAATAGAAATTCCAGGGCCAAAAGCAAAATTTTTATTAAAAGCATATTGATATCCGATAGCAAGTCCAGTGTCGCATCCATAACCTTTTATCTGGTAGTTATGTTCATTACCCGATTGGACTATGATTGTTTTAAAATAATAAAATGAAAATCCGCCTGTAAAACATAAATCAAAGAAATGCCTTTTCCATGTTTCATTTTGGTTGTTATTTTTTTTGTCAGGATATATTCTATAATTTAATAAACTGAATATTATTAATATAGATATAAAAAGAATATTTTTTTTATTCATATTAATACTTAAATTTTTTATTTTTTTAATTTACGCAATTACTTTCTTCTTAATCTTTTTCTGATTCTCAATATACCTGTATTCTGACGGGGTTATTCCTTCGTTCTTTTTAAACATCCTTATAAAGGAAAATCTGCTGTTATAACCGCATTCCGAGCATATTTTATTTACGGATTTTTTTGTATCCCTTAAAAGGACCTTTGATTTATTAATTCTTAAATTATTTAAATACTGCTGGAATGTCATGTTTAATGAATCTCTTATTACTCTTGATAAATAATGGCGGGAAACCTGATAATCATCGGCAATAATCTCCAATGATATATCGGCAGTATAATTTTTATTAATATAATCCATGATTTCCGTAAGATTAATCTTTCTTTTGTGATTCTTTGGGATTTTTTCAGTTATCTTTATGAATAATTTTATCAAATAGTCTTTAAAAATATTATTATCTGTTTTTTCTATATCCATATAATCGCCGTTCATTATTTCTCTTTCATTTATATTAATAGAGGCTGTAACAGTTTTACATAAGTCATATATTTTTTTTAATATTTTTTTCTTCATTTCAATGCTGGAAGCAATAAATTCTTCATTATTTATTATAGAATCAATCAGCTTTAAGGTTTTTTCTTTGTTGCCGTTTAATAATTGATTTTTTAACTGATTTTCTATTTTGATTGTATATATATTATCTTTTAATGAGTCATCTTTGTATTCCTTTATCTGATTGTCGATAATAGGAGATATGGATGAAAGTGCAATATAAGCTTCATCAAATGATTCTTTTAGCCCTTTTAACCCAAAATAAATCCTTCCTATACCTGAATAAATATTTAAATAATACTGCTTTATATCGTAAACCCTGTGTATCCTTCTTATGCTTTTTATAATATCATCATTTGATGTTATATCAGGAAGGTTTAATATTATACAAAATTCGTTTTGTGTTATTGTTAATATGAATACATTATATATAGGAGGAAACGCATTCTTTGCAAGCTTATAGATGTTGTTGAGAATATTTAGCTGCTCTTCTCTGTTAAATGTTTCATAAAATTGACCAGTAAATATTACTCTTGTAACTATAACTATAAAATTTGGATGTTTAAAAGATATGTTTTTCATGTTAAATATATCTTTTATTTTATCTTCTTTAAAGCCCTTATTATGCAGAAGATTAAAGAGATGGTTTTCATATATAATCGGTAGGTTTTTCGTCATTTTTTTTGTAAGCCTTTCTTTCTCACTAAGCAGACTCTGGATGTTATTACTTATAAATGAAAATTCATCTTTAAATTCTATTTCTTTATCTGTATTTTTAAACATTAACAATATTTTTTTTATGGGACTAAAAAGATATTTATTCATAAAAAGGGCGATAATTAATGAATATATCAATGTTAAAATGATTATTAATAAAGAAACATTTCTGATAAATGATGACTGTTTATAAAGTCTGTCGTAAGGTATTGTAAACATATAATATAACTGTTTAAAAGAATTACTTCTTGCAGATTCTGCTTTTATTATAAAATCTTTATTATTTAAAAATTTATAACTAAATGATCTTTTTGTATTAATAAGTTTTATAAATTTTTTATCTTTAAATATATTTTCCTGTATGTTTTTTTCTCTTATTGTAGATGATCTTATAAAACCTTCAGAGTCAATTATAAATAAATCGCTTTCCGCTTCCGGTATGTATTTATTTATTGTATCAAATAATTTTTGTTCGCTTATATTTATTAAAATCAGATTTTTTTCATTACATTTATCCTTCATCAATATAGGTATTACATTAATATAATCATTTTTATATTTCAGTTTAGTTACACTTGGTAAAATTTCATTTAAATCGTCAAAATAGTATTTTATATCTGTTTTTTTAATATCAGGATAATATATATTGAAAAAATTTTTTTCTCTATATGATCTATTGCTGCCGATTACTGTTTTTGATTTTATATGTATATAATAAATACTGTGAATCAATGTATGTATATTGTATTCTTTTAAAATATCAAGATATGAAAAAGGATATCCGTATGGAAAATCATGCAGAGGATCATTTGAGTTTCTTAATCTGTTGATATTTTTAGTCCAGCAGTAGCTTTCTAAAGTTCTATAAACATTAAATAATTCATCATCAATTACACTTCTGATTATTTTTAAACTTGTAATATATTTTTCTTCTATTTTCTTCTTTAATAGTGAAATATAGTAATTTGTTGTTATTGTTGTTACTGAAAATATAAAAATTGGCAGGATTATGAAGAAGATGAACAATTTAGTTATAAAATTAGCTTTGATTTTATTTTTTGTATTTTTATTTTTCATACTTATATTTTAGTTAAATTTTATTTTATTTTAAATATTTTTCTTTTTATTTATATTAAAAAGGTTCAAAATCGCTACAAAGTGCACATTTTTATACTTTACCATTAATAAATTAATAATTAAACTGTTTTATATTAAAATTATTTAAAATGTTTTCCCTGACGTAGTCGGGATTATTTTAAATATAAATATGTTTAAGGAGTCTTTATGAAGCAAAAAGGTATTTTTTTTGCTATTTTAGTCTTAGCACTGGTTTTATTGCTAGTTGGTTGTCCTAAAAAACTAAGCGGTGAAATCACTTTCTGGGCTATGCCTAATGCACCAAATGATGTGCACGTAGCATGGATGGAAAAGAAAGGTGCTGAGTTCCAGGGTAATACAAGTGTTACTGTACACT